>ERZ773165.28-NODE-28-length-119885-cov-12.441809_pt1 | contig 119885 bp, 142 predicted proteins | sample MGYA00581003_ERZ773165 | MGnify/ENA primary metagenome ERZ773165 (study PRJEB29015, sample SAMEA2737817) | human gut metagenome | biome: human gut; feature: human-associated habitat; material: faeces | place: China | collected 2012 ... | reverse complement strand
GCTGTTCTCGTTGAAGCAGGAAGCTCCCGCCTCTATAGGCGGGAGTACGTTCACAAAAGAAACTACGCGCCGCTATCGTGCAGGTTGCGCCTGTATTCTTCGATAAACAGGCGACGCTGCAGAAAGTCGTCCATCAAATCGAGGAGGCCGGCCGGAATGGGGCACAGCTCATCGTCTTTCCCGAATCGCTGGTTCCATGCTATCCCTATGGCCTGACCTTCGGCTTTACCGTCGGCAGCCGTTCCGAAGCCGAACGGGCCGACTGGAAGCGCTATTATGACCAGGCCGTCGTCGTCCGTCAGGATTTGCAGGACGTAGCCGCTGCGGCCAAAGCCGCCGGGGCTTATGTCAGCCTGGGTATTACCGAACGGGATGAAACGACGTATTCCCTGTATTGCAGCAATGTCATCTTGGCACCGGACGGCACGCTGGCGGCTCATCATCGGAAAATCAAACCGACTGGGGCAGAACGCTATATCTGGGCTGATTCTCATGACCCGTCGACGTATTTCCCCATGGTCCAGACGTCGTGGGGGCCCATGGGCTCGCTCATCTGCTGGGAAAATTATATGCCCCTGGCCCGGACGGCGCTCTACCAGAAAGGCGTCAGCCTCTATTTGGCACCGAATACCAATGACAACCCGGAATGGCAGGATACGGTCAAGCACATCGCCATCGAAGGGCGCTGCTACGTCTTCAACGTCGACCAGTATTTCACTAAGGACATGTACCCGGCCGACCTGGTCGAAAGCGGGGCCGTCGCCAAACTGAACGACACGGCCTGCCGCGGCGGCAGCTGCATCATCGATCCGTGCGGTCACTACGTCACCGAGCCCGTCTGGGACCGGGAAGCCATCATCTACGCCGACCTGGACATGGACCAAGTCGTCCTGCGCCACATGGAATTCGACGCCGCCGGCCACTACACCCGCCCAGACATCCTGGAACTCATCGTACATGAGTAGGGATGGCGTCGCGTGAAGGTTTCTGCCATCCGCTAACCACTAGCTACTAACCACTTAAAAAAGCTTGCCGCACATGCGACAAGCTTTTTTTCACCGCCTCAACATGCGGTGTTTGAATTTGATTCGTTTCAGGCCTGTGGCTTTCCAGAAGCTGCGGGCCATTTTTTCGGAAATGATGTAGAACGCCAGGATGAGGAGCAGGCCGCAGAGGGTGGCAAAGGTCATGCCGCCGACGACGGCGACGCCCATGCCGCAGCGGGCTTCGGCGCCGGCACCGCTGGCAAAGGCCAGAGGCAGGCAGCCGATGATGGCCGTAAAGGCCGTCATGAGGATTGGCCGCAGGCGAAGCTTGGAGGCGATGACGACAGCTTCCATCGGGTCGATACCCTTGTCGACACGCTCTTTGGCGAATTCGACGATGAGGATGGCGTTCTTGGCCGCCAGGCCGATGATCATGATGACGCCAATCTGCATGTAGACGCTGTTCAAGAAGCCGCTGGCATTGGCGTTGAACAAGGTCGCCAGCTGGCGGATGATGTATTCCGAGCCGACAGCCCCGAAAATCCCCGTCGGTACGGTGAACAGGACGGCGAACGGCATGGACCAGCTTTCATAGAGGGCAGCCAGGCAGAGGAAGGCGAAGACCAGGGCCATGAGCAGGATTTTCGTCGTCGAACTGGACGACGTGCTTTCTTCGCGGCTCTGGCCGGACCATTCGATGGTCATCCCCGTCGGCATGACGCTCTTGGCCGCTTCTTCGGCCGCTGCCATGGCTTCACCGGAACTGTAGCCGCTGGCGGCGCTGCCCTGGATGGTGACGCTGCGGACGCCGTTGAAACGGGTGATTGACGACGGGCCGGTGGTCATGGAGCTGGTCAGCAGCGTATCGAGGGGAACCATTTTCCCAGACGACGACTTGACGGAAATGAATTTCAGACTGTCTGCCTGAGAGCGATACGACGTGTCGGCCTGGACGATGACCTTGTACGACCGGCCGAACTGGGTGAAGTCATTGACCGACGAACCGCCGAAATTGGTCTGGAGCGCCGTGAAGACGTCGGACAATTCGATGCCCAGATTCTTGATTTTTTCACGGTCTACCGTATAGGCCACGCTCGGTGTATTGGTGGCATAGCTCGTGCGGACACCGGATAATTCCGGCCGCTGCGAGCAGGCGGCGACGACCTGGTTGGCCGCATTGCCCAGTTCCGTATCGGACAGGCCCGTATTATCCATGAGCTGCATGGTCCAGCCGCCTTCCTGGCCCATGCCGGGGAGGGATGCCAGATTGAAAGCCGCTACGCGGGCTTCGGGATGGTTGGGGACGACAGTCTTATTGAACTTGGCGATAATCGATTCTCCCTTCGGGCATGGTGATACTGGCCATAAACACGCCCTGGTCTTCGTCGGGGACGAACGTCGACGGCAGAACTTTGTAGCAGATGCCCATAAGGCCCGTGACCAGGATGAGGAAGACAGCGGCATATTTCAGATGACGGATCATCCAGCCGACTTTCCCCGTGTAGCGGTCCTTGAAATGATCGAAAACCCGGTTGAACCCGCGGAAGAAGGCACCCAGCGGCCCGGCCTGGATGGCCTTATCATCGGGATTCAGGAGAACACCGCATAAGGCCGGCGTCAAGGTCAGGGCGACGAAAGCCGAGATGACGACGGAAATGGTGATGGTCACAGCGAACTGCTTGTAGAGGACGCCCGTGACGCCGCCGATGAAGGCGACAAGGATGAAAATCGAGGCCAAGACAGCAGTCGTGGCGATAATCGGCCCTTGGACTTCTTTCATGGCCGCTTCCGTCGCGTCCTTGGCCGACAGTTTATCCTTGGACATATGCTCTTCGACGTTTTCGATGACGACGATGGCGTCGTCGACGACCAGGCCGATGGCCAGGACCATGGCGAAAAGGGTCAGGGTGTTGATGGTGAAATCGAGGACCTTAAAGGACGCAAAGGTCCCGACGATAGAAACCGGCACGGCCAGGACCGGGATGAGCGTCGTCCGCCATTTCTGCAGGAAGACGAAGACGACGAGGATGACCAGGAGCAGCGATTCGACAAAGGTATCTTTGACTTCGTTGATGGATGCGTTGATGAAATTCGTGTTATCCATGACAATGGTATAATCCAGGTCCGGCGGGAAGGTTTCCTTGGCCTGTTCCAGGACCTTCTTGACTTCCGTAATCGTGTCCAGGGCGTTGGCGTCGCTGGAAAGCTGGATGCCGAAGCCAATTCCTGTCTTGCCGTTGATTTTGGAGTTGCTGCTTTCGTTCTGCGTCCCCGTCTGGATATTGGCCACATCTTTGAGGTAGACGAACTGGCCATTCGAGGTAGACTTCAAGATGATATTGCCGAATTGTTCCGGCGTCGACAGCTGGCCTTCGACTTTGGCGCTGTACTGTTTTTCCTGTGTCGCCGGTGCCGGCAGGCTGCCAATGGTCCCGGCCGGAGCCGACATATTCTGTTCCTTGATGGCCGCAATGACGTCCGATACGGTCAGGCCGCGTTCGGCCAGTTTTTCCGGATTGAGCCAGACGCGCATGGCATAGCTGGAACCGAAGGTATTGACACTGCCGACGCCGTCGATGCGCTGGATTTTGTCAAGCAGGTAAATATCGGCATAATTCTTGAGGAACGCCTGGTTATACGTCCCGTTCGGCGAATAGATGTTAGCCATGAGGACCATGTCGCCAGAGGCTCTGCGGACGGTCAGGCCCTGGGTCTGTACGTCGCTGGGCAGGCTGTTCTTGGCCAGATTGGCGTCGTTCTGGACGTTGATGGCATCTGTATTGCCGTCACTGTCCAGGCTGAAGACGACGGACAGGCTGTACGAACCGTCGTTGCTCGACGTCGAGGACATATAGGACATATCATCGACGCCTTTGAGCTGGTCTTCGATGACCTGGGCGACGGTCTGATTGACGATGGTCGCATTGGCACCGGTGTAGGTCGTACTCAGATTGACCGTCGGCGGCGAAATCTGCGGATACTGGGCAATAGGCAGGGACAGGAGGGACAGGCCCCCCAGGATGACGATGATGATGGAAATGACGATGGCGAAAATAGGCCATCGGATGAAGAAACTAGACATGACGCGCCTCCTTATTTAGCCGTAAGCGATACGGAAGAAGTCGAAGCCGACGAATCGGATGCCGTCAGGGCCGTGTTGCCTGACGTGACATAAGTCCCGCTGGGGACGTCGTCCACAGAGAGCTTGCCGGAAATAGGCGCCCTGATGATGGTGTCGTCTAAGTTTTCCTGGGCCTTCTGCAAGAGGGCATTGGCATCGTCGTAACTCGACTGATTGCTGTCCACCGTGGCCTGCTGGTTGGTCAGGGTCTGTTCGGCTACGGCGCCGGAAGCTGCCAGCTGCTGATAACGGTTCAAGTCGACGAGGGAGTTGTTGAGCGTCGTCCGGGCCTTGTCGACATTCGATTTGGCTGAGAGGACTTCCGATTCATATTGGCGGTCATCGATTTTATACAAGGGCTGGCCCTTTTCAACAGGATCACCAGCCGTGAAGTATTTCTCTACGATTTCTCCGGAAACGCGGGGCTTGATGGTGACGGCGTTGGTCGATTTGATCTGACCCGAATAGTCGTGGCTCACAGCCGTATCCTGCTGGAGGACTTTCATGGCCTTGACCGACACAGCGGCACTCTTAGTCGGTGTCGTGCTGCCGCAGCCTGCCGTCAGCAGGGACAGGGCCAGCAGTCCGGCCATCACCGTAGTGAGAAGTGTTCCTTTTCCATAACGTAGCATATGCATGATTCCTTTCTCTACAACATGTTTTAAACTATATTATAAGTGTATCATGGAAAAAAAAGGCAACATGCCTAAATGTTAAAAATTAGGTGTCGCCTTCTTTTCGATAAGCTGCGAAATATGTACTTTTTATGGTAATTATATGTAGTTAGAAGCTGTCATGCAATTTTATTGCCATTGGCTACAAGTTTGAAGCGCAGGCCCAGGACTTCGGCTGCCCGCTTGCACATGAGCATACGCTGGGAAAAGATTTCAAAATAATCAATCATGGAGCAAATCGATTCATCGAGCTCGATGTTCAAGGTAATGACTTTCTTGTGCGTGTCGACGTGGAGCTTCGACGACAGGGCAGCATAATTGACGCGGTCGTGTTTGTCGAAGGTTTCCGGTACGGTGTTGCGGACGCGGTCCCGGCGGACATCGCTCTTGTCGGCCAGGATAAGGGCGGCAGACAGGGGGTCAAAGGCGATGCCGCTCCGTTCATCGTGCTGGCCAATGGCCGAGATGATGGCAGCAATATCTTCTGGTGGTGCGCCCCAGTCGCGCAGGAAATGGAACGCCATGAGGGCCCCCGTATGGGCATGGTCTACGCGGTTGATGCTGTTCCCCAAATCGTGCATATAACCGGCAATGCGCACAAGTTCCACCATGTGGGCGTCATAGCCGAGCTTCTTCAGGATTTTGCCGGCCGTGACGGCCACTTTAGCCGTATGCTTTTGCGAATGGTCCGTATACCCCAGAGCATCGAGGACCCGGTTTCCCTGTTCTAAATAAACATTCAGCTCTTTGGCATGGGCAATATTTTCATAAGTCAGTTTCTTCATGATATCATTCCTTTTCTGTGCTAGTCTTTTCAGTATAACAAAGGAATGTATAAACAGCGTAAATATTCCATAAAAATTGTGCTTTGCTTCTACCGAATCCAACAATTTGCTAATTCTCTATTTTTATTGTACCATATCGGCCCAATAAAGCAAATAGAAACTATGTTCGCTAAAGGGATAATCGTTTCGTCGAACATAGTTTCTTTATTTGCAAAAAAATCCGCCTAATTTTCATAAATGGCCTTATGAGACGTTTTTTATCATCTTGTGAGTAATCACATGGGAAACTTGTTTTATTTTCCTTAAATCGGCAAATTCAACAGGAACGTTTGTTGCATCTTGTCTTTTCTCATAGTACAATAGTAAACAAAGGAGGTGCCGCATATGTATTTACGAAAACGAGGCAAGAAATGGTATTATACGATTGAAGTCCCGACGGAAGATGGTCAGGGAAGGCAGCGTGTGGAACGCGTCGGCGGTACTTCGTATGCCCAGGCGGCGAAAGCCTATCGCCAGGCCATGAAAGCCCTGGATGAAGACGGGGAGCTGCCGGAAAAGCCGGAAGTCAAGGTCATGGCTTTTTTGCGGGACTGGCTGGAAAAGGATGTGCGCATCAATTTAGGCCCTAATACGTATGATTCTTATTCCGGCATCATTAAATGGCATATTGGTGCCCGTTTTGGCAATTATGCCCTGGAAGCGCTGACGACGGCAGAAATCCAGGACTGGATCAACAGCCTGAAAGAGGATGGTTATTCCCGGTCAACGGTTAAATCTATTTTCACGGTCTTCAACGACGCCATGCGCTGGGCCGTCTCCAACCGCCAGTATATCGAAATCAATCCCATGGCCAACGTCAAGATGCCGAAATTCGATATTCCCCGGAAAAAGCCGGTCATCTTTTCACATCAGCAGATACAGATTATTTTCCATGCCTTCCCGGTAGGGCATAAATATTATGCGCCGTGCATGATTGCCTATTGTACTGGCCTGCGTGTCGGCGAATGCCTGGCCCTGCAATGGTCCCATATCGACATGGAAAACCGCACGCTTTCCGTGGTCAGTACCTTGTATGACAAAAAGGGTGTGCCCGTCTGCAAGGCCACGCCGAAGACGAAGTCGTCGGTCCGGACCATTCCTTTTAATGAAACCTTATACAAGGCCCTGCTCCGCCATAAGGCCCAGCAGGCCAAGAACCATCGTCTTTACGGCGACGACTACGTCGAAAGCGATTTCGTCTGTACCCGTGAAGACGGCCGTCCCATGAACAGCAATGACATGCGGTACTTCAATATGTGGTGCAAAAAGGAATTCGGCGGCGGCAGTTTCCATTCCTTCCGCCACACCCATGCGACGATGATGCTGGAAAACAATATCGAGCTCGACTACGTTTCCAAGCGGCTGGGCCATTCTACCATTGCCACGACGGCGAACATTTACGATACGATTACGGATAAACGCAATCGGGAAGCCATGAAGAAGCTCGATTCGATTTTGTGAAATCATGGCGGCAAACGCGGCGGCAAGATGCCGTAAATATAGCATAAAACCTTAACTTTCCGATAAGTAACACTTATCGGAATAATATAACAAAAATCAAAAATATAGAGAAGGAAGAACCCCTTATATCATGTCTCCTCAAATCACTACCTATAGCGGAAAGTTTTTCGATATCACCCATCCCGACCCGGCAAGCATCTGCATCGAAGATATTGCCCACGCCTTGTCCCTCATCTGTCGGGGCAACGGCCATGTGATGACTTTTTATTCCGTCGGCCAGCATTGTCTGCAATGCGCCAACGAAGTGATGGCCCGCCAGCTGCCGTCCCGGCTGGTCCTGGCCGCCTTACTGCACGATGCGACGGAGTGTTATATGTCCGACGTGCCCCGGCCGATGAAGCAGCTCATGCCGATATACCGGCAGACGGAAGCCAAATTGCTGGCTATCATTTATGAGAAATTCTTAGGCCAGCCCTTGACGGAAGGGGAAACACGCCTCCTCAAAGGGATTGACGATGATTTCCTCTGGTATGACCTGACCTGTCTCTTGCACGACCAGCCTCAGGGCGAGCCGCCACAGGTCCATTGTATCCCCGATTACCGGCCGCGTCCCTTTGCCGACGTCGAAGCCGAATACTTGCAGTGCTATCGTTCTTGTCAGGAGGGAGTCTTATGGAAATAGCCATCGTCACCGGCGCTTCGTCCGGGCTGGGCCGGGAATATGCGAAATTGCTGGACCAAGAAGGATTGGATGAAATCTGGCTCGTCGCCCGGCGCCGGCCCCAGTTGGAAACCCTGGCTGGAGAACTGACGACGAAAAGCCGTATCTACGCCCTGGACCTGACGGACAGGGCTTCTTTGCTGACGCTGCAGCAAGCCTTAGCGGCCTGCCAGGTCACGGTCCGTTATTTGATCCACGCCGCCGGCTTTGGCAAGATGGGGCCTGTGGCGGCCGTTCCGGCAGGCGTCCTGGAAAACATGATCGACCTCAACGACCGGGCCGCTGTCAGCCTGGTCCAGGCTGTACTGCCTTATTGTCATGCCGGCAGTCATCTGGTCCAGATTTGTTCCTGCGCAGCCTTCCTACCCATTCCGGAACTGGCTGTCTACGCGGCGACGAAAGCCTTTCTCCTACGCTACAGCCGGGCACTGGCCGTGGAACTGGCACCGCAGGGTATCCTCGTATCTGCCGTTTGTCCGTATTGGGTGAAAGATACAGGATTCATCGCGACGGCCCGCCAGACCGATGAAGGCCGGCTGTTCCGCCATTTTCCCCTGGCCGGGACGAAGGAAGCCATTGCCCGCCGTTCCTTCCAGGCCGTGAAAAAAGGCCGAGTCGTCATCACGCCGGATGTCGTCTCGACCTTGCTCCGTTTTCTGTCGGGGTGGATTCCCCAATCGATTCTCTTGTACGGCAGCCGCTGGTTCCGCTGACTTTATAAGCCGATGGCTTTCAGTGCCTGGTCCAGGTCACCGATGATGTCGTCCGGGTCTTCCAGGCCGATGCTGAAACGGATGAAGCCCTTGCGGAATTTTTCCGGGTAGAGATTGATGCGTTCATCGTAGCTGGGCTGCGGGAAAATCAGGCTTTCGTCATGGCCGAGGGATACGGCGAAGGTGACGACTTTCAAAGCTGCGCAGAAGCGTTCGACGGCCTTGTCGTCGGCTGCGATGCCAAAGGAAATGACGCCGCCAAAGCCGTGCTTCATCTGTTTCTTGGCCAATTCATGACCGGGATGGCTGGCCAGGCCGGGATAGGAAACGAAGGTGACGTTTTGCCGCTGTTCCAGCCATTCGGCGATTTTCTGCGTCGATGCGTTGATGCGTTCCATCCGCAAGGGGAAGGTCACGGCACCGCGGAAAATCTGCCAGGCATTGAAGGGGCTGATGACAGAGCCGACGTTGACCTGGGCTTCATAGCGGATCCGGTCCATCGCTGCCAAATCATTGGAAATGATGGCCCCGCCCTGGGCATCGCCATGGCCGTTGATATATTTCGTCAGCGATTCGACGACGAAATCGGCTCCCAGGTCCAGTGGTCGCTGGTTGAGAGGCGACGCAAAGGTATTGTCGACGGACAAGACAGCCTCGTTTTCATGAGCGATTTTAGCGATGGCTTCGATATCTGAAATGCCATCAGTCGGGTTGTCCGGCGTTTCAATATGGACTAGGCGCGTCCCCGGCGTAATCGCTTTCTTGACGGCTTCCAGGTCAGTCATATCGACCATGACCGTTTCGACGCCGAATTTCTGGTTGAATAATTCGTGGAACAGGCGATAAACTGCCATATAACTGACTTTCGGATAGACGACGCGGTCGCCCGTCTTGAGCAGGGTCCAGAACAGGGCATGAAGGGCGGCGACGCCGCTTCCCAGGACGATGGCGTCATCGGCACCATGAAGGGCCGCTACTTTTTCTTCCAGCCAATGTTGATTCGGGTTGCCGTTACGGGCATACATCAGCAAATCCGTCGATGAATAGTTGACCTTCGACAGATCATCGGGCAGCTTGTAGCTGTTGGCCATGTGCAATGGCCGGCGGACAGCGCCCGTTTCTGCGTCATAGCCGGCACCAGTGTGTACAGCCTGTGTCGAAATGTCATACCCCTTGAACTTATTTTCTTTCTTAGCCATAAAAAATTCCCTTTTATGGTGTAAATAAATATTATACAAGTAATTTATAAAGTATATCATCAAAAAAGTAAAAGCCTTTTGTTTTCCAATTCATATTGACTTTTTGACTTTTGCTAAAATAAGCGTATAATAGAACTATACAAAGAAATAGAAACAGCGCCGTTTCAATTGTTTAATTTTGTAGGAGATGATTGGTATGAGCAAGTTAACCCATCGTATCGAAAAGAAGGCTGTCGAAATCCTGGTCGACCGCATCATGGCCGAACGGAATCCGGCAGACCGTCAAAAAAAATTGAAACGCTTATCTTATGTCATGCAGCATCTGTTTGGCGACCTCTTTGAAAAGGAATCCTTTGACGATGCACGCAGACTCATCGATGAAGGGGGCAAATGGTTCCGCTTCCTCAATACGGCTCTGGATACCTTGAACCCGCATGTCGTCAAGACGGCCGTCATGGACCTGGGCTTTGAAGCTGGATTTTACGGCCTGCGTACGCGCGACGCCGCCAAGGCGAAATATCACTGCAATATTCCCTGGGCCATCCTCTTCGACCCGACCAGCGCCTGCAACCTGCATTGCATCGGCTGCTGGGCTGCTGAATACGGTCATACGCTGAACTTGTCGTTCGACGTCATGGATAAAATCGTCCGCGAAGGCAAGGCTCTGGGCTGTCATTTCTACCTACTCACGGGCGGCGAACCGCTCATGCGCAAGAAAGATATCCTGCGTCTGTGCCGGAAACACCCGGACTGTGAATTCCACGCTTTTACCAACGGTACGCTCATTGATGATGCTTTTTGCGACGAAGTCACGGACGTAGGCAATCTCAGCTTCTCCCTCAGTATCGAAGGATTCCGTGAAGTCAATGACAGCCGCCGCGGCGAAGGCGATTTCGACAAGGTCATGCACGCCATGGACCTCCTGCGCAAGCACGGCATCGTTTTTGGGACGTCCATCTGTTATACCCGGAAAAACATCGACACCGTCACGTCTGACGAATTCCTGGACCTGCTCATCAAGAAGGGCGTCTGGTTTACGTGGTACTTCCATTATATGCCCGTCGGCAACGACGCCTCGCTGGACCTGCTACCGACAGAAGAACAGCGGGCCTATATGGTACGCCGGGTCCGCGAAATCCGCAGCGTAAAGGGTGGCAAGCCGATTTTCGCCATCGATTTCCAGAACGATGGCCAGTTCATCGACGGCTGTGTCGCTGGCGGCCGCAATTACTGCCATATCAACCCCAATGGCGACGTCGAACCGTGCGTCTTCATCCATTATTCCAGCGCCAATATCAACAATCAGAGCCTGCTCTCATGCTTGCAGCAGCCGCTCTTCAAAGAATATGCCAAAGGCCAGCCCTTCAACCACAACCATCTGCGCCCGTGTCCGATGCTGGAAAATCCGCAGTATTTAGCCGCCATGGTCAAACGCAGTGGTGCCAAATCGACAGACCTGCAGTCGCCGGAATCGGCAGAACACTTATGTAATAAATGCAAGGCTTATGCCGTACAGTGGAAACCGACAGCCGACAAGTTGTGGGCTGAAATCGAAGCTAATAAAGAAAAAGAAGCCGCGGAAAAGAAGGTCCACAGCCCTCAGTCCGCTACTCATTAGGAGGAATCCCATGAATATCCAGATTTTCGGCACGAAAAAGTGCTTTGATACCAAGAAAGCCATCCGCTATTTCAAAGAACGGAACATCAAGGCCCAGTTCATCGACTTGAAAGAAAAAGGCCTGAGTAAAGGCGAATACACCAAGGTCAAGCAGGCCGTCGGCGGCCTCAATGCCATGCTCAATCCGAAATGCAAGGATCAGGATACGCTGGCCCACATCCAATATGCCGTCGATGACGAAAGAGATGCCAATGTGCTGGCGAACCAGCAAGTCTTAAAGACGCCCATCGTCCGCAATGGCGCCAAGGCGACCGTCGGCTACGTGCCAGAAGTCTGGAAAACGTGGGAATAGTTTTTAGTTTGACAGAAATTAAACGTTTGGGTATACTCATAGTTACTTAAACGTTTAATTTTTTTTTATGGTGAACGAGGTGTAGAAAATGAAATATACTGTAAAAAGAACCGCTGTATTAGCCTGTGCGGCCTTGATGATCGGCAGCGTTTCCCTGGCTGCCAGCACGCCGAAGGTCCAGGCCATGGGGCTGCCCAATCCCATCGTAACTTATGATACTTATGAAAGTGTCGTCAAAGATGCCGGCTTTACGCCCTTATATTTGACCCGCGATGCCGGATTCAGCTGCTACTATCTTTCTTTGATCGGCAAAAACACGGCAGATATCGGCTTCCAGCGCTTAGGACAGCCGGAAACGACGGTCCGCGTCCGCACGATGCCGCAGAAAGCCGATAAATCCATAAAAGACATTTCTGGCATCTATAGCGTAACCTGGAAAGACCAGGTCATCGACGGCGTCACCGTCAGCATAGCAAAAATCAGTGACACGTCCTATGCGGCTCATTGGAAAGTCGGGGACTATCAGTTCTCCGCCCAGGCAACGGGGATGAGCGCACCGGAATTCAAAGCCCTCCTGGAAAACAGCCTCGTCGACGACTCGGCTCATTATTTTGTAAAATAAAAAACATAGTTTATAGTTCGAAGTTCGTAGTTTGCAGACGATGGCTTTACATTTAATCATTCACTAAAAACTACAAAACTTAATACTCAAAAAGCGGCTGTCTTTATAGGACAGTCGCTTTTTTGCGAACCACGAACCACGAATTACTAATCACTACTTACTCCGTGCAGCTGAAGGGACGATGCCGATGGCACAGAGAATCGTAAAGACGATGAAGGCCTGCTGGATGTGCTGGGCCAGCCAATCCGAGGCAGCCGAGGCCCCGCTTTGCGACAGAATCAGGGTGATGATAGCCACACTGAGGACCTGACCGATGAGGCGGACCGTACTGACGACAGACGAGGCAGCGCCGTAATATTTTGGCGTCACAGCCCCCATGATAGCATTGTTATTCGGTGCCGTGAACAGGGCAAAGCCGATGCCGATGATGACTAGGGCCAGGGCGATGAGCCAGAAAAAAGGGTAAGAGACATCCACCGCTAAGAGACAGAGGCCAAAGGTAATCAAAATCATGCCGGAAGAAGCCAGGACGGCTGGATTGATACGGTCCGACAGGGCCCCGGTGACAGGGGACAAGAGGGCCATCAGTACGGGCTGAATCAGTAAAACCAGCCCCGTATCGCGGGCATTGAGGCCGGTAATGCGCTGCAAGTAAATGGACAAGAGGAAACTGATGCCGAAGGTCGCGCAGTAATTGAGCATGGCCGCCAGACTGGAACAAGAGAAGACGCGGTTGCCTGCAAAAATACGGACTGGCAAGACCGGGCTTTTCCGGTGCCATTCACCGTATAAGAAAGCTAGGAACAAGAGGAGACCGGCAGCTAAGAGGTATTTGGCGTATGCCAGAGTCATTACTTCCGATAAGCCAACCATAATGGTAATCATGGCCAGGGCATACAACAGACTGCCAGGCAAATCGAGACTGCCTTTCGCGTTGACGATCCATTCTTCCTTCGTCATGCTGCGGGCTGCAATCAGCCAGGCCAGGGCACAGATGAAGGCGATGAAATAAAAAATCGTCTTCCAGCCTAAGTAATAAGAAAAGAAGCCGCCCAGGACAGGCCCAAAGGACAGGCCGCAATATACGGCGGCAATCGTAAAGCCCATGGCCCGGCCGCGGCGCTGTGGCGGCGTGACCAGGGATACGATGGCCATGCTGGTCGCGAAAATACTGGCACTGCCCAGCCCCTGCAGGATGCGCAGCAAGAACAGACCGTACAAGGAGTTCACAAAATAAACGGCCAGCGAAGAGACACAGAACAAGGAGACGCCGAATAAAAAGATATGACGCTTGCCAATCCGGTCGGCAATCTTGCTGATTGGCATGATGGTCACGGTCGAAGAAATCAAGAACAACTCAATGACCCAACTGAGCTGAGCATCAGTCGCACCATAAGCCGTACCGATGCTAGGCAGGGCTGTCGTCAGGGCGCTGCTGGTAAAAGGATTGATGAAAGATACCATCATGACGACGGCTAAAATCGTATTTTCATAAGATAAAAATCGCTGCATCGCGAATAACCCTCCGTAAAAATAAATTGATAGATAAATGTAATTATACTGCCAGAGAAAATCATTCGCAAGAAATAATTTTTTGAACTATTTTTACGAGAAAAGGCTGATTTTGCAAATAGTTGATTAGCTCAACTATTAAAACACTACTGTATAGAAAAAAGGCCCATATCCATAGATAATATAACACATCAGCCTGATACTAAATCATGCGATAATACGACAATATCGCGGACTATATAGCGATTCGCACAATCCAGGCGTCGACTCCGCTTAGTGTACCCAAAAATACCACGGATCCTATATCCGATTCCAACCAGCCTGCATAAGCCTAACAATATATATATCTCTGCAAACAGATAATATATATATATCTCTGCAAACAGATACAGATATATATTATAAAACACAGAAAAACTTTTCATCAAAAAAATAATAGCATATCAGCAGGGAGAATCACAAATAGCCAAGATAAAATAAATGAATTCAATCAATGACTGCGAAGAACTCAATACAGCGATTTTGCAGTCATTTTGAACATGGGGTAGAAATAGCCCCTCGATTACTTCCGATAACGTTAAATTATCGTAAGTAATGTCCAGAATGGTGCAAAATTGTTCAAAATGGCTTAAATAAGCGCTTTTTTCGCTTGACATTTATTGATTTTGTGCCAGATTTGGTCACGTTGTATCACATTGTAACATTTATTTTTGACGATTTTTTGACGAGCCGTGAATGGAAAACAGCCTGCCGTCCGTGATGGATAGCAGGCTGTTCCTTTATTTATCGAACTTTAGGACGACTTTCTTAGCAAGGTCATTTATCTTGGTTTGCCGCTGGTCGATTTCCTGGCGTTTCCGGTCCGGGTCCTTTTTCGGATCATTGCGGATAGCCTTGATTTCTTTATTGAGTTTCGATACCGAACTTACAGCGGTGTCTACCTGCTTCAATTCCTTCGGCTTGTTCGATGAAGACTTCTTGCCCTTGCGCTGTTTGCCAGCGTCGGAACGTTCGTAGTCGTCGTTCATGTCTTTCTGGATTTCATACATTCGGTTGACATATTCGCTGTTCTGGCCGTTCTGGCGAACGAACGAACCAATGACAGGCATTTCATACCAATACTTAGCCGGTTCCGACGGACGGCTGTTACCGCGTACATAGCTAATCGGGTCATTGAGCATATTAGCTATGAAACGGCCGGCGCTGCCGAACCATCCACTAATCCAGTTATCAATCGCAATCGGCGACAACTTGATGCTCTTGGCAAGCCAGGTATCACCCAAAGACTTGGCTAATTCGCTTGTATAGCTGGTAAACTGCATTTCGGACGGAGCCTTTTGCAGGCTGGCGGGTACGAGGTTCCGGCCCGTCCAGAACGAATAGTTGGTCATCCATTCAATGAGCGGGCGGACGACAGCCGGATACAGGCTAGGCGTCATCGCTTCGGCGTACTGGCGCGCCCATTCTTTCATCCCGTGCGGGTCCGTGCCGGTCATCTGGTTCAAGACGGCTTCGATACCGGAGCCGAACAGGATACCTACTTCCTGCGGCTTTGGGATGAGCAGATGCGTTCCGCCTGGCAGTGGGATGGCCCAGTTGGTATACTTCGTGTTTTCGTCAAGTTCCTTATACCAATCGTCGTCATGGTTGATAGCCCACAATCCCAGCGACGGCAGGATAACCCAGATAACGGTATTCAGAATAGCCCGCATGGGGTTATCCTTGAACGTCCGGATAAACTTGTCTGTACCTTGAATCGTCGCATTGAAGAACGGTACATACTTATTGACTATCTGGCCTTTTTTGCCATGGCGCGAGAAGTCGAGTGTGATTTCACGGGCCAACTGGCCTGCCTGGTCGATAGACAAGCCCTGGTTGCGGGCGCGTCTGAATTCACCGGCACGGGTACTGTCTTCGATGAGGTTGCCGAACTTCTCGTAGTTATGCCATGCCCAGCTGATGAGCTGGCGGGCCTGCTTCACGACAACCGGGTACGAGTCGTACTTATGGCCCAGTAATTCCTTCGTGAGGTCACGGCTGCTGTCCGCGTCCGCCCGCATATACGTCGACATGCTGGCCCCGCTGGCGTGATATTCGGCGGAGAATTCCTTATCAAAGTGCAGTTTCCAGGCACCGCGTACATTATCGATGAATGGCAGATAGAACCCGGTCTTGGAGTTTACCGTGGCCGACATGGTATCACGCAAGAGGTTACGGACAATGAAGGACGGGCTGATAGTGGCGCCGGTCCGCAAGGTTTGTGCGATACTGCTTGCCATCTTAATCGTGAACCGGTTCGTTTGTGCGTCGTTATTCGTGAGTGCGTCGTAGATTTCCGGCGTCGTGCGGTATACGACTTGTTCCCCGTTCTGCCATACCGTGAAGGCAAAGGCCGTCGGGTCGGCGTGTTTCAGCGTCGGATCGCGGACGACGACGTCGCCCAGCCCGGAGAAGTCCTGGCCCAGCTTGACGAATGTCTTAGCGACGTTGTTCCGTTCGCATTTGCTAATCATAGATACCGCCATCTGCGACAACGAGGTTATCGGGTCGAGGATAGGCCGCTTGCCGCCGCCTTCGATACGCTTGATACCGTTGCTGACGTTAGCGTAGCCGCCGCCTTTATTGAATACACCAATAGTACCTATCATCTCATCCATATCCGTGATACCGCCCGACATATCGCGATACATGGGGCAATAATGCTTATACTTGCGGAGCTTCCCAGCAAGGTCCTTGGAGATAAGGCCCTGCTGTTGGAGAATGTTGACGATATTCGTATTAATATCCCAGTACATCTGCGCTATCTTTTTGATACTTTCTGGCGTATTCTGGATGATTTCACGCGTACCTTCTTCATCAAAGCCAGCGGAACGTGCGTATGCGTCGTGGTAGTGCTTTTCAAGCTCTTCCGTACGCATGGCAATCAGATAGTTACCCAGCGCGTCATAGGCGTTCTCAGCACCCGTTTTTGACACGTCTTCCTTAGATACCTTATTAAGGGAGTCCATAATGTCTTTCATGGTGACGTTCTTCGTAATGGCGTGGCCGTAAACCTTATTCAATACTTTATACGTCTCTTCGACGCTTTTGCCGCCTGTAAGGAATAACAACGCACGGCTGGAGGCTACGTTAATAGCCATTTGTGCCTGCTTATGGACGTCATAGTCATAGGCCAGTTTGCGGCCCAGTTCGGCTTCTGCTCTGGCGACGGCTTTTGCAAAGATATGCTTATCATCTACCCAGTTCGTATAGAACTTATCAAAGTGTGTGTGTAACCATTCCTTGGGATGCTTACGGAGCTGTACTTTTTCCTTTTCGCGGGCGATACTGCCGGCGGCCCGTTCCACGGCGGTCTGTCCCTGGTAGGTTTCATTCAACTGAATGACTTTGTCGAGCTTTTCTTTGAGGTCGGGATGCTGTTCTAGGCCTTCGTCGAAAATCTTGGAATAGGCCGGATAGGTTTCACGGGCCAGTTCCGGGTTGCGAATCATCATGGCCCCAAAGTCCATGACAGCGTTCTGCCGTGCTTGTGCCGGGGTAAGTCGTTCGTTGACGCCGTTCATCTTGTTTTCGGCGGCGTTCTTATCCTGCCGGGCCAGGACCTTATTCGCCAATTCCAGGTTGCTTTTCAGCTGCATGACGTTGTCGAGATGCAGGGCAAGGATACGGCCGTAGTTGCTCAGATTGAAGTACCCCATACGGTTAAAGCCTGCGTGGGCGTGGCGATCATACAGGTCGGTAGCCTGCGGACGGACGGCCTGCTTCTGGTCCGGGTCGAATTTACTGGACTCTCTCAGTTCCTTCCGTTCCTTATCCGTGAGACGGCTTCCTTCATAGATATGAACAATGTCGTTGATAGCGTCGATAATGTCTTGCGGTTTGACAGGTGCTTCTTCCTGGCCGTCCTGCCGGGCAGCGTAGCGCCGTTCGTTATTGTCGCGGGCGTCTCGTTCCCATACCTTGCCCGACTCAATCTGCCGGAATATGTCGTTCACGGTTTCAGTCCTGGTAAGGATTCTCTTCATCTTCGCGGCAAAGTCCTTGATTTTCTGGAACAGCTTGCCCCATGCCGTGCCGAGGCCGTGCTTGCGGGCTTCTACCCATTCGGCATACTTGTCGGCGCGTTTTTCGGCGTCGGGGATAGCCTTCTTGATGGTTGCCTTTTCACGGTCCGTCAAGACGGCGCCTTCTGCAAGGTGGTAGGCTTCATGGAATCCCGTGTTTTCACGGCTACCCTGCGAGAGGGCCATATAAGCGTCTTTACCATAGAGCTGTGCATAGCCTTCGACGACGACGTTGCCGTTATCGTCGATATGGTGGTCTTTCTTCGCCTGCGCCAGTTCTTCGTCCGTCAAGAGGATTTCATTCTTCACGTCAACGACGATATGGGAACCGTTCGGCATAGTGAAGGTCATGCGGTCGCCTTCGTCCTTGATTTCCTTGGCGTTCGGGAACGCTTCTTTGATTTCCACTTTCAAGTCTTCCTTGGAGCGAGTCAGCTGCTGGCCTGCCTTACGGATAGAGGCCTGTTTCTTTTCGTCCGACATGTCGAGTCGTTCCGGCATATTCATGCCTTCGATTCTATCGAACAGTTCGTTCGCATCGTCGGCGGCAATGTCGATACGGCCTCTTGCTTCGGCTTCTGCAATCTGCCTTGTCCCTTCGTCGGTATACTTATCAATCACTACCATACGGGTATTGACTTTTGTACCGGCGCGGTCAAAGGTAACAGACGGCAGGTGAATGTCAGCCATCAACACGCCGTCGGCAATGCCTCTATCTTCCTTCCGTTTGGCTTCCGGGTCGCCGTAGAACCATTTGTCGAAATGTTTCTGGCAGGCCGGGCCGTCGGGGATGATTGCAATAAGGCGGCCGCCGTCCTTCAAGTGCTGGTAGGCTTTCGCCACGTGTTCGACGGCTGTCTTGCCGCCATGGCCGAACGGCGGGTTCATGGCAATACCATCGAATTTGTTATGAAGGTCAAAGTTTTCAAAGGTGCTTTCGACGACTTTCGCCCCGGCGACGTTACGCATGAGTTTAGGTGTCAAATCCCTGGACGGTTCAACAACGGTATTATACGTATTGTCGGGCATCCAACGGGCAATGGCCCCGTCACCGGCGGACGGTTCAAGCAGGCTCTGGCCGGGCTTTGACTGTAACCACTGTACCATCTTATAGCCGATAGGTTCGGGAGTTGCGAAATAATCATGGCCTTCCTGTGACTTGGTACGGCTGTTCTTTTTCTGTTTCCCGAAATAGACAGCCTTAGCGCGGTCAAAGTCTGTCGCCTTTTCCTGTCGGTAGTCATTGGTCTTGCCGCCCGTGCCTTCCGTCTTGCTTCCTGGCAGGTACTTCTTCCAGCCGTCGCCTTCCTGCGATTCCTCAAAAGCTTCGACATAGGCCTGTTTCAACGAGCGGGCCATTTCACCTAATGCGATGTTTTCAACAGTTCCGGCGCGTTCTGCAAGCTTCGTAGCAAAGGCCGTCTGTTCCATGTACGTGCCTGTATTGAGATAGCGGAAAATGGCGTTGGATTTATTGCCTACCCGGTAGATACGGCCTTCCTGCTGAATGGCTTCGCTTGGCTTTGTCGGCAATCCCAGATTGATAAGGGCGCGCTGATACTTGCCTGTCGTGTCATGTAGGGATACGCCAGCTTGTCCGGCGGCAGACTGTACAAGGATAATTTTCGTCTTACTGTCGTCGTTATTGAACGCATTCTTATTCTTTTCCCGTTCGCCCTTGCTGAGTGTACCATTATACAGGGCCAATTCGTCGCCAAAGGCCTTGGAAAGTGTTTCAATCGGCGATTCCAGGTCGTTCAAATCGAGGTCGGCGAGGTCCGGCCGTTCTGCCTGGAATTCGTGATACTGCTCAAGGATATGATCAGCCAGTTCGCTGTCCAGGCGTTCCAGGTGGTCCATGCCTTCCTTGCTAATTGCAAAGGGATTGTCCGCACCACCTTTATTGAAGTTGTGGAAGATGACGACTTTCTTGCCTTCCTTGAGATACTCTTTGATAAGCGGAATGGCTTGTTTAGCCTTAATAGCTTCCAGCAAATAGTATTTCTGCTGGCCCGTAAACCGTCCTCTAAGGAAGTCACTTAATTCGCTATATTTAGGCTGGTCCCGCAACCAATCAAAGCCTTCATCTATTTTCTTGCCAATACCTGCATCGACGCGGATAAAGCCACGGTCATAGTCATAGGCAGACGACAACATGCGTCCATGCATAGCCCCAGATTCCACCATCTTGCGGTTGAATTCCCGTTCCATTAAATCGGTATCGACGTCGGCACTCGGTCTTTCCAGACGGTTATAGCGCATCTTATAGCCAAAATTTTCCATATAGAAGATTTCCCGGCCGTTAGCGCGGTTATACCCCTGTTCGTCCATGGGGCCATAATCGGAGTAGTTGAACAGATACCCGTTCGCGTAATCGAGGTCGGTCACGTACTGGAATGGGGTTGCCGACAAGAATAGAACCTTAGAAGGCTGTTTTTCAGCAAAGGCCTTTTCATCAGCATCCTTAAATGCTTCTAATTTTTTGTGCCATTTACTTTGTTCTTCTTCAAGTTTTTCGATTTGGTTGCGGATTCCACGGGATTCATCAGCCAATGACGGGTCGTGGGTTTCGTTATATGCTTTGCTATTTTGATTATCCTGTTTATGGAGTTTCTTTATTTCTTCGTGTAATTTATCAAGCTTGCTGGAGATTTCCGGGTGCTTATCATGGTGATACCGCTGGAACCCATCCTTATGCCCTGTAACGGCGCGAACGAGTTTCAAGGCATCTGTCGGCGTGGCCGATTCGCTCCCCATGAGGTTATGAGACTCGTCGGTAATGACGAGGTCAAAGTCACGGTTGACGAGTGCCTGGTTAGCCCCAACATTGGCATAGGTAGCTGTAACGGCTCCCTCACCTGCATCCTTGGTGCTGTTGAGGCGTGTCAAAGTGATACCAAAATCCTTAGCCGCCGCTTCTTCCCACTGCTTGAGGATACCGTCAGACGGTGCGATGATGAGGATATTCTTTTTGTCGGCGTCGACGAAACGCTTGACGATACCTAACCCGGTATAGGTCTTACCTGTACCGGTGCCGTTAGTGAACATCATGCCGCTATGTTCATTGAAACGGTCTTCGGCGATACATACGTCTTCGGCCTGTTGAGGCAGGAGCATAGGTAAGGCCTTCTTGATTTCATTGAGGTGCTTGTCCTTCTGCTCTTCCTGGACCTTCTCTACAGGGTCTTCATGCTGGGGTCTGTTTTGAGCAGCTCTAACAAGTTCAGCAGGTCGTCTTTGGTCATCGTCGGGAACTCGCTCAAGGCCAGCTCTAACGCTTCCTGGTAACTCAGCACTTCCGGTGCTTCCGGCGCTATCCTTGGATTCTTGAGTTTGTACTCTGCGATTGCCAGCCGTTCGGCCAGTAGCGGTGCTACTACCTGGAACGCTATCATGGCCCATTTCCGGTTTTTCGGATTCTTTTCCTGCCGGTGCAGTATCTTGTCGGCTTCCGCGCATGGCTGTTCCGCCTTGAATACTATTTTCCCCCACTGCGTTTTCACTGGCCCCTTCGCCAGATCGTGCAACCAATTCGGGAACGTTGCGATTAACATTTTCATTCGCTCCTTTCAGTTCTTCAATGCTGGGATATTCCATAACAGCATTATACACTGCATCGAAATACTTTTCATTTTTTACGCCTAGCGTAGCGATGAACGATTTGCGTAAATCGACCTTGTCCGTCATGCCATGGTCATATAAAGAACCGATATAGCGGATAGCAGCCGTCAACTGCTTTTCATCGAGTTTGGCATGGTTCGGCATAGACTGCAAGGAAGCCCATACGGAGCGCAAGAACGGTTCACTTTGCGGCAGTGTGTCTTTCATGGCCTTCGCCCAGTCAGCGAATTCATTCAAGCCGCGTTGTACGTGGATGGCTCCAAATTTGAGCAGGTGATACATAAGTACCGGATTGAAGGCCGGGTTGACACTCAAATGGGATAATTCTTCAAGGATAGCTTTCTTTTCGGCCTCCAGGGCTTCGTCGCTATCGTCGAGCAGGTGGAACGTCTTTTCGATTTTAGTATCATCTTTGATAACGGCCTTTTGGGCGGCCTTTTTCGGTGTGTCCTTGGTGCTGGCCTTGCGCGGTACAGCAGGCGTGTCAGCGGGCTTCTTATGTGGCTTTACGCCGAATGCTTCCATGACGGCCTTTTCGGCGTCTTCCACCGTGCCAAAACGAATATCCGCGTCATTCTGCGTTCTCTTTGTGGTTTCAAGCTCTTTCGCCATCTTCCGGGCCTTTCGGTTCCGGCTGGCTTCTAGGCGCATGTCATTGGCTTTTTCCATGGCGTCGTTAGCTAAATCAAGTGCCATTTTATAATCATCGAACGATAACTTTTCTTTCGACTCGATGGCTTCCATGGCTTTAAATTCTCCCCAACGAGCGGCATTAGCATCCTTCATAATAATTTTTAGCTTGTTGATAGCCCGCGCCGGGGTGAGCTTCTTATGGTCCAGCCTATCCATAATGTCATCGACAGCCTGCTTATAAGGTAAGATTCCTTGAGATGATGGTGCTTCTTTGGCTTTTACACCTGCGGTATTGACGATGGCGTGCAGTGCCCTATGTGCGTCGGCATTGATGGTAGCAACTTCATGCCAGTTCCGCCCGCCGTCTTCGTTCATGAATGCGTTCCAATGCTTGGAATTAGTCAAAGACTGGTATTCGTCGGTTACGATTTTATCGCCCATTTTGGCGTTTTTACGGCTTCCGTCGGCACTTGCGATGACTTTATCAACGACGCTTTTATAAGCGTCTACAACCTGTTTAGGTGTTGATTTTTCGTCATCCAGTACATTATGGAATTTACTTACTTCTTCTTGTACGTCACCTTGGGAACCTTCTTGGGCATGGGTACTTTCCTTGTCTTTACTTTCAGTTTGCTGAGGTTCGACGTCGATATGGTCACTTTGCTTGCTCTTTTCATCTACTTCATTCCCTTCTTTTTCTTGGCTCTGTACTCTGCCAGCTTCTTGTTGATGTACGCGTCCACTTCCGGCGGGTTCGGCCTGTCGATTATCTGGTACTTCGGATACAGCTTTTTCGGCTGGCTTTTCTTCTGTGATGTCGAATAACGATTGTCCATGTTCTACCTCCTGGATGGCGTTCGAGATGATGTTTTCAAGGCTGATACGTGGCGCTTCCTTGCTGTCGAACAGCTTGGATTGTTTCGGACTACCGATGGCAAAGATACGGTCGCAAGCCCCTTTGTACATATCGGCAATGGTACGGCTCTTGAATTTATTACGTTCGATGAATTCAAGTACCAGCCGTTCGGCTTCCGATTCCCCCTGCGAGAACAGGCTGGTTTCCTGCAAGTGGAAGGACAGCGGTTTTCCTTCATTACGGAGCGACATGATAGTCTTTGCCGTCTTTGTGATGACGTCGGAAATATCATAGTCGGGATACAAAGTCCCGTTCTTGATACCCTCGTTGACCTTCGCAACTTCCGGCGCGGCGGCGATCATGGCGTTCATAATGTTCTTACTGTTATTATCCGTCGCTTCGCTGAGCTGAGTCAAGAGATAATTGTCATCATAAGCCTTGGCAAAGATAGCGTTGCGGATTCTAAATTGACCCGTTGGCGACAAATCACCTTTTTCATTGAATACAGAGTTGCCTTCTGCATCGCTGAATACATCACTTGCGGCGCCCCTTCTGAATTCACGGTTCGAGGGGTTCATGAATTCGCCCGTGCCGTTATCGACGAACTGTTCCAATGTGGACAGTTTCAGTCTATCTGCATCAGCCTTCGCCTGTTCTGCGCCGCCCAGCTTCGCGCCGCCTTCGGTGCTGTTGATGATGGCGTTGGTATCGGCGTCGTCGGCCGCCTGCCGTACCAATACAGGATGGTCCATGCTCTGTACCTCTTCGGGGGCAATCCCAAGCGACGGAGCGATAGAAACGAGATAGTCCTTATAGGCCTTGGCACTCTTCTTGTGTGCGTCCAGAAGTCCTTTATAGGCCTTCTGGACAGCCATGACGCGGCCGTTGCCGTTAAGGACGACGCCGCTGTTGTTGATAACGGGGGCGCCTTCGTTGACGAACTGGCTTTCTGCCAGCAGTTCCGGCTTCATGCCCTTCGTCATCTTTTCCACCTGCCCGCGCATCTGCGGACGGTTGCGGTCGCGTGGCTGATATTCTGCCGGATAGAGGTCGTTTACGGCGTAATTCATGTCGTGGCTGGCAGTGATATCACCGGCCGGGACGATCTTATACGTCGCATCGAATCCGGCGTCATTCGTACTGGCATGTACCTTTACGGTCCTGCCAGCCGGGACCCGTTCCATGAGCTTCTGCTTCTTCGAGAGGTAGGCGTTGCGCTTTTTTTGCGTTTCAAGGCTTTCTTTCTCCTGTACAGGTGTATTTACCTGTTCGGTCTGTTTAGGAGCTTCTACGGCCTGCTGAGGTGCGTTTTGAGGTGCGTTCTGGCCTTGCTGGGTCGTAAGCGGATTGCCTTTCAAAGAATTAGCCCGTTCCAGCTCCTGGGTCGTCTGTAAATCGTCGGCCAGCTTCTTCTGTTCCTGCTCCCTTCCATTACGGAAGGTGTTCATGTATTCCTTGAACTTCGGGTCCTTACGGTCATAAGTGGATAAAATACGGCCTAAACGGGCGTGTGTCGTCTGTTGCTGGCTTTTGGGTACAGGTGTAGCGGGCGGCGCTTTTTTCTTGCTCATAGCGTCGTTTACGGCCTTCGCGATTTCATCCTTGTAGTTCGTCTTGATGAAGTCGTGGTTTTCGGGCGTATCAATGAATTTATCGTTGCCGTTGCTATCCTTTGTGAACATGCCATCGAGGGTATTGATTTCATCAATGTTGTTCGAGGTGTCACGGATGGTCTGGGCAACGTCCGGGACGACGTCGTCCTGTACGCTCTGCTGGCCTTCTTCGGCCTGCTTCTGGGCGTTCTCTGCGTCCTGCCGGGCGTCCTGCGCCGTCTTTTCGGTGGAGTCGTCGTTCATGATTTCATTCATGGCCTGGTCGCTTTGGGCTTGAATCTTGTCCATATCGCTCTTGGCTTCCTGCGCGGCCTGGTCTAATTCACGTTCAAACTGCCCGTTATCGCTGGTGACTTTACCCGATACGCCACTAGATGCACCGCCAGGGGCAGGTCCGCCATGGTCGGTAAAGTGGACGTTACCTCCGTCAGTCGTTGCGACAGGATGAGAGAATTCGTCCAGCCCTTTGAGGCCGTACTTTTCCCCTTGCTGGACGAGCCAGTCACGGGCGTCCGGGTTCTGTTCCAGGAAGTCGTCCGAGAAGTCAAAGGCGTGTCCTTCGTCATGATAGGAAGAGCCGTCACCGTTACGTTTCAAGGACGTAACTAACAGGCGATGCCCGTACTTCTGATAGAAGTCGCGGGCCAGGAGATTCATTTTCGCTATGGTGTTTGGATCCATGCCATCTACCTGCGGGTTCATGGCTTCGCTTAAATCATAGAACGCTTCACTGGGAGCCTCTACATTACCACTACCACCGCCACCAATATCACCCATGTTATCATAGTTGTTCTTGACTAACTGGCGATACTGTTCCGCTTCTTCACCGGCCCCGTCGTAATCGCGGACGCCAGCCCATACGTCGCCGTTTTCACCATCTATTTTAGCCTTTAGGATTGCCATGCCTACCATGGCGTTCTGATAGGGGTCCGTCTTCCAGTCGGGGTACTGGGAATCGAGGCCCATATTGGAAACGGTTTCCTCCTGGGCCTGCATGACCCCATAAACACCATCATGCGGTTCTGGCATGGAAATGGCATTGACGTCATCCCCGCCGCTTTCGCGGGCGGCAATAGCCAGGCCTAGACGTGGTTCTACGCCGGAATCATTAGCAGCCTGGATAACAATATTGGCCATGGCGTTGCCGGTATTCGGCGACATGCTTCCGCCGCCACTTGCCGGGCGGTTCTTGGTTTCCTGTTCGGCCGTGGCTTTTTCGGCCGCAATAACGGTATCATACGCATGCTGTACCTCTTCCGGCGTGCCGTTGCGCAATACCCCCATGAGCCAGTTAAAATTCTTTTCGCCGCCGATTTGCTCAACCGTATTGTTATCGAGGAAGTTCTCGATTTCCTGTTTCTGGTCATAGGTTTCATAATCATTATAAGCTTCCGTAGCGGCGTCATCCGTGCTTTCCTGGGAGCCTTCCTGCGATTGCTGGAACGATTCAAGCGACGACGCGGCCTGCTTGATGAGGTCTGGGTTCCCGCTATTGGCCAATTCGATATAGGCATTATACGCGGCGTTGCTCATGTCTGCTGGTTTGCCGTGGCTGAGTGTATCCTTGATGCTCTGTGCCTGTTCCTGGGATTCTGCACTAAGCGGGGCTTGTCTGGCTTCGGGATGGAAGCCGGCCGCTACGTTGCCAGGGACGCCCATCAAGGCGCCGCCGACAAAACCGCCGCGGGCCGCTTCCCAATCATCATTGGTCCAGGTGAAGGGGTTATACCATCCACCATCACGGTTGCCTTCTACGTCGTTTTCCAGGGCGTTCTGCGCGCCTTCCTGGTAGCCTTCTGTAAGGCCGCTGGCCCCCGCCAGCATACCGGTACGGGCCGCACCTTTGGCGATACTTTTCGCCATGCCTTCCCCGGCGCTCCGGCCTAACAGGCTGGTCGCAATCCCTTTGCCGCCTTTCATGACGCCTAATTCAAGAGGTACCGTGAAGGTATCGAGGGCCATATTCTTGAAGAACATGGGGATAGCCCGGCGCCGTGCTTCGTCTTCGCTCATGCCGTTCTGCATCATGTCATTAACGACGGTCCCGTATTCAGACAGGGAGTCTGCCAGGGATGAGATAGGCGAACGGACGGTATCCGCAATGAGGGCCTGCCCGGCTTCCGACATGGCAAGACGCCCTAACCCGGCACGGGATAAAGCCGACGTCAAGGCACGTGTACCACCTGCGACGGCGGCGCCCGGCATGAGGGCCGACAGTGCCATGATAGGCACGGTCGAGCCGATACCGGAACCAACGTCGGTAGCGAACTTATCCGGGTTTAGGAAATAGCTGTCGCCGTATTCGTTGTTCCACTGGTCGCGATAATCCTGCATTCCTTCTTCGGCGCGCTGTACATTCGTCAAGATACCATTGCCACCGCCGACGGCGTTCTGGATACCGCCGACGACATTAGCCAGGCCTTCGTCTGCCGCAACGACTCCGCCGTACAGACGCGGCCAGTTAGCCGCCATGTAGTCGGCAGAATCCTTCATGCGTTCATCACGGACGCTTTCGTCTTCGAGTTCCCCGAACTGCCCACTGGCAACAGGTGTACCCGGGATATCCGAGTACACGCTGTCGTCGAGGGGGCGAGGGGTATAATTAGGTGCAATGACAGTACCCATGCCCTGGAAGGGGTGTTCGAGGAAATTCTTGGCGGCGCTCAATATGCCAGACGCCGAATAGCCGGAATCCTCAGAAGAAGTATCCTGTTGCGTATCGTCGTCGTTACCTTTGTCTTTATATACGCCAGCGTCCCAAGCGGCCTTATCAAGATAGTTGAGTGCCATATTTACCTCCTATTCATAATCTGGGTGCAAACCATAGGTAGCAAAGGAAATGTCTCCTCCGCCGTTTGCTAATATCTGGTTGATTTGGTCAGCCCAATCCCCACATTTTTGTTTAATGATATCTTCCATTTCAAACATGCTATACTTATTGCCCATCTTCGCATTTTGTTCAAGAAGGGCCGTGGCATTATGCCAAGCATTTTCTTCTGAATCCGGTTCTTTTAGCCCTTCACCGAATTTGTTATTAATGACTTGAATAGCATCTTGATATGCATTGTAATACGGGCTATTTGATTCCTGGTAATCGTCATCCTCCTTATGGTCGTTTACCCATTTGTTATGCAATTCAATGACGCTCTTAGCATCTGAAAGTTTAATATCTCCAGAACCACCGCCGGAGCCGCTTTTGCCGGATCCGTTAGGACCGTATTTACTGGTTATGAACTTCGTTCGGTTATTATTGTCATTTTCGCGGGCTTTTTCGGTAATAGTTACATTAGTTTTCCAGGTGTCGTGTTTTAGCCGTTCCTTCAACTGACTGTCAGCAATCTTGCCGCGCGTTACGATTTGACCAAGGGTATATTTATTTTGCAAGCCCATGTTATATACTTTATTCTGCTGTGCCGTGGCCGCGCGTTCTTTCGCATCGGCCGTTGCGTAGTAGTTCAAGCCGTTCGGCAAGGTTGCCAGCATCTGCGCCGACAGTTGCGGGTTATACTGGGCCATGCTCTGGGCAATCGTGGCGGCGGTATCATACTGGCCGTTCATAGCTGCCTGGTAATATAAAGGATACAGTGCGCTGGTCTGATAGTCGTTATGCTGCTGTTCTTCGGCCTGCCATACCGGTCTGTACTGTTCGAGCGTAGAGTTCACTACATCAATCGGCATGTCGTGCTGGATGGCCCAATGGACAAAGTCAGACTCGTTCTTTTGTGCGTCAATGTGTTTCGGGTGGCCGCCGCTCATATCCGTTTCAAGGCTCTGCTCTACCTGGTCGAACGGGCGGATATTATACCGTGGCAGGTTATCCAATGCGGCCTGCCATTCCTTCTTCTTGTTTGCGTCCTTTTCATTATCATACAAAGTCTTAGTGGCCATGTAATAGGGATTATCGCTACGGAGCATATACGCCGGGGTATTGTTGAGCTTATCCATGAGTGCCTGCTTCTTCGTCGGGTCAGTTTCCTTGTTGTATTGGTCAAGCAGTTCCTTATAGTGCGGATTGTCAATCTGCGTTTCGCCAGGAAAGAGGCGGTCCATCAGCTTTTGCGGGTCGTTCGGGAATATGCCGGTATCGGTCTGGTTTGCGGCCTGTGTAATTGCGGGCTGGGAAACGCTTGCCTGCTGGCCCGGCGTGATAGTCACATTGGCCTGCGGGGTCTGCGTAGCCGCCTGTGTATTGGCCTGCGCCGTAGCATCCACGGGCTGAATCGGTCCTTCTACAGGCTGTATCGGTGCCGGCTCTTCCTTGATAGGCTGATTGTCTATGGGCTTAATCGGCTGGTTGTCCACGGGCTGGATAGGCTGTACATCCTTTATCGGGGCTTCATCTGTGGGCTGTGCTTCCATGGCATGGACGGCCGGTACAGGCTTATCACCTGCATCCTTATTGATTTGGTCGGCGTACTTCTTCGCGTCCTTCTGATTATCGAACACGCCAAACGTATTCCCGGTTTCATAGAAGTTGTACGCCGTCTGGTTTTCGTCGAGTGTCTTCCCGTCGGCCCCCGTCGCTGGCAGGATGTAGTGTTTACCGTCGATTTCGGTCACGCGCACTTTCGGGAGGCCGTTACTGGTATCCACGTTACCCGGCGCGATCATGCCGGGTACTGAGGTCTGTGCCGACGGGATTGTAGCGGGCGACGCGTCGGCGACGTCACCACCGCTTTTTAAATTCCATGTATAGAATTTGCTATTCGGGTCGTTATTGTTCAAATTAAAGCCACTCATGCTCAGACTGCCGTTAATTGGATTGCCTAACCTGCCGGTGATGGCCGGGATGTAGCTATTGGATTTCGACGGTACATCGACGTTGGCGGTCGGCAGGACGCCCATGCTCTGCGCTACGGTCGCCTGCGGATTCTTCGCGGCGGCCTTTGCGGCGTCATCAGCGGCCATTTTCTGCAAGGCATTGAAGTCAAAGAGGCCCTGCCCCTGGCCTGCCTTACTCTGGTTGTTGAGGTAGTCCGCGAACGAGATATTGCCAATCATGTTGCCGTCGGCGTCGGTCGCCGTAGGATAATAATTCCCAAGGTTATTGGCCGCGTACATCGACGGCAGGAAGGTCGGTGTCTGGTAATTGATAGCGCCAGTATCGGTATTGTAATTCAAGCGGCCGTTCACGCCTTGCAGGTTCGCCAGGAAGTTGTCCGATACCTGCGAGGGGTTCGCGCCAAAACCGCTATACGCATTACCGACGGCGGCGGTCTTGCCGTCTGCCAAGGAGGGGGTCGAGCTGGTATCGTACAGCGGCACATTGTCCGGCATGGATACCGGGTTATCCTGTCTGAAAAGCATCTGGTCGGCTTCCTTCTGCTTGCGGTTCAAGATGTTCGCGCCGACGGCGTTGCCAAGGAGCATCCCAAGGGCAAAACGCGGGTCCTGGAATGCGTACTGTGCAAAGTTAAGCTGCGGCAACGCTTGCGTAGCGAACGGAGCGGAATACTGCCGTGGCGCATAGTTCTGGCTGATATTATCTTCGATATAGTTGTATTTCGATTTGGCTGCCATTAGTTATCCTCCTTTACCCAGTTGTCGGTACTGCCGCCTTTGGCGATGAAGCCGTCTGCATAGTAGTTGTTGTCCCCGGAAACGTGCAGATCATATACTTTCCGTTCACCGGAGTAAACCATATTGACGACTTTCCCGCGGCCTTTGAGGTTCGTCCCCAGGGTCATGTTGCCGATTTCGACGAATCCTTTGTCCTCCGTTAAGAGCGGCTGTGTCGTCGTCGCCATGACATAATGGGTATCTATGCCGTCCTTACATACGAGGTTCCATACGTCGTTATAGTGCGGTTCCATGGTATGCAGGACCGTTTCTTCGGATTCCGTGCCGTCTTCATGCGGACAAAGCACCTTATCGCCGACTTTGACGTCGGTAATCGGCACTTCGGACCCGTCTGCCAGGCGCACTTTCGTTTCTGGTGCAAAACAGAAGATAGCCGAGTTGCTGGCAAGGCCGGTGAGGATACCCCCGAACAGGCCGCCACCGCTGGTCTTCTGCGTCGTGGTCGTCGTGCCTTTGCCTGCCAGTGCGCCCAATGCCCCAGTTGTCGAGCCGTTGAGGCCCAAAGAGGCGTTCCAAAGGTTGATAGCCGGTTGCTGTGCGCCTTCCTGTGCGGCCGCCGCCGTGGCAATCGGCTGGCCTGCGGCGTCGATGTTCTGGCCGTAGATATTCGCCAACTGCGATACCGTATTCTGCCAATTCTGTGCCATGGCGTCACTGGCGCTGTCACTGATACCTCTAAGGCCGGTATCCATGACGGAGCTGTTGACTACGCCACGGGCGCCCATGTCCTGCAAGAGGTTGCCCATAGAGCCTTGCACGCCTTTCTGGATACTGGCTTCCATAGCGTCCTGGTAGGCTGTCGGTATCTGCCCTTGTGCCAGTCCTCTGAGGCCCTGCTGGCCCCATTTGATTTGGTCCAGGGCATTGTTCATGAGGTCATTGTAATCCACCTGCGTGTTACCCAAAGAGCCGTACAGCAGGTTCGCGGCGGTGTCGTTCAGCTTCTTCGCGTTCGGCATGACGTATTTCGAGTATTCCAGGGCCTGCTGTTGCAAAGCCTTTTCTTCGGCCGACGGGGTGTAGGTCTGAGACGAGCTGCTGGACTTACTTTTCTTCCCCATTCAATCACTCCCTTTCATTTGCATTTTTCCACGGCTTATACGGCCGTCTGAGTTCATTGGTAACGTAATAATCAATCGTGCCGTCGTCGTTTTCCTTCGGGGTGCAGACGACTTCACGCCCCTGCTTATCCTTGCAGATATAGCGGTGTACGCCGTTGGTATCAAAATCCTGCATTATCTTCCAGCCCCATAAACGGATATACGGCTTAATGTGCAGGATGCAGATAGTAATGATACGGTCGTAACCGAATTGAAGGCCCATACATTCCAGGGCGTCCCGCCAGAAATGAGCGTCGTTGCAAAGGTTCCAGCAAAGGATAGCCTTGTTTTCCGGCATGGGCTTCCACTGGCAGAATCCCCGGTCTGGCAGATACCACGTAGTGAATCCCGCCAGGGCCTGGAATTTATCGCCTGTCTTTTCTTCGTATATCCTTATCCATTCACTTAATTCCTTGCTTTCCATTCTATCACTCCTAAAGGTCTGCAATTTCTAGAATAATATGGTCTACCGTGAACCGGTCGTTCGATTTTACTGTAATGTCCAGGCAATCCGTCGAGTGGTTGCACCGGAACTTATTGCGATCTGCCGTGGGAACCGTCACGTCCAGGGAACTGTCGATGAATTCCGCCTTGCCTGCATAATCGGCCGTGAACTTTGTATCGACGCTCTTTAAGAGCATCTGTTCACTGCTGATAGTGGCCTTCGGCTTGAGGATGTACTCGATAGGCTTGCCGTCGTCGTCGAGGTACTGCGAATCCCAGGCGTACAGCTTGCCGCCACTGGCTACGATGATAGTTGACGTCGTTTCGACGATACTGTCTATCGGCACATTGAATTTGAGTGTGGTAGCACTGCCCAGGAGATAGTTATAGGCCACAAAGTACTTATAATCACTCGTCGGGCGAATGAGTATCATACAGTGCCGTTGCAGATGATAGAACCGCGGTTCATACATGTTCGTCGTCAATAAGGCGTTGAACTTGTCGCCGATATCGGACGACTGGATGTTCCCATATTCCATGACGGCTGATAAGGTCTTTAGGCCGCGTATGGACTGGAATATGACGGAACTGCCGATATTGACGGCACATCTCGTGCCTGCAATGTCGGTGTTGTTGGCAATCTCCGTCACCTGCCAGTTAGCTGGTTCTGCATCCCCCGACAACTGATAGATTTTCCCGTTGGTCTTGATGAAAATGATATCGGTCGCAAGGGGGACGATGGCAGCTATATCGCCGCTGTCGCCGTAACCGACGTCTAACCACTGTTCCTTATCGGCCCGGTTCGTATCTTCGGCCCAGTCTGTCCCGTCGCCCACGCCGGACAGATAGAAGCCGTCCGTGCCGTCCATGGATACCGCAATCCGGGAGAAACGCTGGAATACGATATTACACGTCGGGCTATCCTGGACTACAGTCAACTGGCCGTTCTGCGTATAGTCGTAATACTGGAGTTTCCCGCCGCTGGCAATCCATACCTTATCCATGAATTTCGCGCAAACGGGGTCATAGCTCCCTTCCAGGTCACCGATATATTCCGGGGTATGGCCGATGATGTACTTATAGGCTTTATTATGGTTCGTGAAAACCAGCAATAAGTTGGTGTCTACGTCATACCACATATCGCGTACGCTCTCGTTCCCGTCCATGGTATAAAGCAGGCCCAGCCCATCACGTCCCGTCAGGCGTTTACTGTCGCGCGAATAGATGTAATTCTGCGCTATCTGTAAATCCGACGCGTCGATTTGTTCCGGGGCCTGCGATACATTTACACCACCGACGAGGGATGAGAAGACGACGGACTGTGTCTGATGTTTGTTCAGTCTTCTCATGTTCTCTCCCTACTTCGCGATACAGCCAATCAGAAGGACGCCGGCCGCCACGGCCCACGTATCCCGTTGCCGGGTCAGCCTGGCTTCCTTCTTAGTCATTGAGTTGATTTGCTCTGTCAATATCGCCAAGGATTGACTCTGCCTGTTCAAGGCGTCGCTGGCTTGACTCAATGAGCTGTCGGCTGTCGTCAATGACTGCCTTGTTGTCGTCAACTGTTCTTTCGCTTGCGTCAATTGATTCTGCAAGGCTGTCGAGTTGCTGTCCAGCCTGTCTAATCTGCTCTGTAGCTGTGCTAACGTTCTCTCTTGCTCTCTGATTATCGTCTTTAACTGATTGTACTGTTCTAACGACATCTGCACTGTCTTCACGGGCGCGGCCGTCGTAGTATCGGCACAAAAGCCAGCCAAAGGCGAACACAAGGACAAGGACAACGCAAGATACAATAAGGGTCTTTTTATTTTCGGCAATCTTATCAACCTCCTCTTTCAGCTGCGGAAGATACAAAATGGATCACCTCCTACAAACGCGACAATGCATCATGCATTTCACTGTCAAAACGGTTGTTCAAGCTGTCCCGGAGCGACGAACTGTTCCATTCCGGGGTCTTGCATACGCTGTATACAGCCACGATGAAATCGTAGTCGTATTCCGGGGAGTCGATGTAGCTCAAATTCGGATAGCCGTCATAGTTGCCTGTCTGTGCGTTGAACATGCTGTGAACGGCTTCGGTCCACATGTCGAGGATATTCCCGACGCCATATTGTACAGCACGGCTCCATACGACATCCTGGAGAACGTCGTGATGGTTCTCGATGTGCCAGTAATTGTCCGCCAGAATCTGGCAGGCCGGGTCGTAGTACGCCGCCTTGACATACTCATGCTGTGCCTGTGCAAAGCCATCACTGTCGCTTGCGGCAATATTGCGCCATGCTTCATCAAAGCTGTCACTGCATAAGGGATATGCGTTGAGCTGTTCTCCGTATTGCGGATAATTGTTGTTCAGCCAGCTGACGAACTGGCCCAGACTGCCCGCATTGGAGCTGAACTGATATGTCCCGTAGGATTTTCCGCCGGGGTCGCCGTAGCCGCCGCTGATGCAGGCCGGGTCGCCGTTGCTTTCGTACTGCGCGCTTAATTCTCCTAACATAGCCATCATCCTTTCGCTTTTTCTGTGTTATTTGCCGCTGTGGGCGCGTTTTGCGGTTGTGCTGGCATTGCGTATCGCGCGGAGTTGAAACGACTGTCATAGCCGTATTTCGTCCAGCACGCTTTGCCAAGACCTACAACTGTCGCGATACCGCCGATAACGGCCGTCACGCCGCTCCAACAGCTCATCAATTCAAAGTGCGTCCCTCTTAGTGCATTGCTCCAGTAGCCGAAAAGCCAGCTAAAGAGGACAAGAAACAAAAAGACCATCATAAGGATACTCATGATGATGATTAATTGGAGCCAGTGTTTCTGGCCCCACTGGCCAAGGGCCACGATTCTCTTTTTCATTTAACCACCTGTGATTTTCTCGATGCTTTCTTCAATATCTTCGATACGGCGCGTGTTCTCCTGCGTGGTATCCTTGATGCATTGCACGTCCTTCTCCAGCTCGTGCCGGTGTTCCCGCTCCCCCTGGATAGTCTTGTCTAATTCAGCCAAGGTATCGTTCACCTTGAGGAGCGTTTCCTTGAGTGGGGCCGTGAAGGCCTTGCAAATCCATATCATCCCGCCGGCCAGCGCACTGCCAACGACAATGAATTCTCCAACTTCTACTGTCAAAATATCACCACCTTGTTATAATCATTCAAAAAAATGGAGTGATACACATGAGATTACCGAATGGATACGGAACCTGTTATAGACTGCCGGGGAATCGGCGGAGGCCGTTTGTCGTGAAAAAGACCGTGGATGGAAGACAAAAGATATTGGGGTACTTCGATACATTTGAGCATGGAATCGCCTACCTTTCGTCTATCAATGAGTCGCCACTATTGGACGACAATATTACTTTCAGTGAGCTGTTCGCCCGTTGGAAGGCTACTAAGTACGACAGGCTGTCCCTGTCTAGCCGCAAGAGCTACGATAACGCATACCGCCATTGCCAGAAGTTGAACGACATGCCGTTCCGCCGTATCCGTTACGGCCATTTGCAGGACGTCGTGGATGATATTCAAGCCGGGTACTGTACCCAGAAGAAATGCCGCGGACTCATGGGGCAGCTGTACAAATACGCCATCAAATACGATATTGTCACCACGGACTACGCAAGGTATGTAGAGCTAAAGCCGCATATACGCAAGTATAAGAAAAAGCCGTTCACCGTCCGCCAGCGCAATAAATTATGGCGCGCCGTGGATACTATGCCGGACGTGCAGGACGTGCTTATCCTCATCTATACCGGGCTTCGTATCGGTGAATATCTACGATTGACGCCGCAAGACGTGAAGTGGCGGAGCCATTATTTCATCGTCCGACAGTCAAAGACCGCCGCCGGGCAGGGCCGTGCTGTCCCGATTCATAAGGATATTTACCCATGGTTCGTACAACGGAAAAATCAAGCCTATATCTGCCAGCAGGAAGACGGTACGCCTTATACCTATGACGCCTTTCGTCGTCGCTTCGATAAAATCATGGCCGCATTTGGCATGAATCACACGCCCCATGAGTGCCGACATACGTGCGCCTCGATGCTTGACAGCTCCGGTGCCAACGATACCGCTGTAAAGAAGATTCTAGGCCACGCCTGCCGGGGAGTTACAAAACATGACTATACCCATAAGACCATCCATGAACTACGAAAAGCCATTGATTCTATTTAGCTGTCGATGAGTTGGCTGCGCACAAGCATTATGGGTCCGCAAAAAAAGACAACGGGCTAATGGTACATACGGATCCTAAAGACGGTCGGTGGAGATTTGATTCTGCCATTTTATGCTCAGATAAATACGAAAACAGCGATAATCCGCCATGCTGGAATTACTGGTGTGAAACTACAAAAGTCGGTGCTAGCCAAGCACACAACACATTACAGCCGAGCCGAGCTGTATACATCTGGTCTCGCACGGCTTGACTGTCGATGAGTTGGCAAACGTTACGGGAGATTTGCAGTTCCGTAAGTTGGAAAATACCGGTAATATTGTCGACCAGCCCAAATCCTGTAAAAGAAATCCTAAGGAATGCTTTACAATGAAGCTAAACTCTGGGGATTCGTGGATGAACGCCATGGCTCTTGGCAAAAACCTCAACATGCCAGTAGATGTTGTGCATCTAGAGTTTGGCCGCGATATACCCCATAATAACTTATCTCCTGTCGTGGCTTGCTATTGCTGGAAGCGTACGGCATAGCTGTCGATGAATTAGCGAAACACAGACACGGGGAAAATATTAATGGTGACGGCAACGACTCTTGGAATAATGCGTTTGGCCCCCTGGTAACGTTGCCTAACCAAAGCACAGGGATTACGGCCGGCTATGCTACCAAAAATAGTGGTGCTTGGGTTACAGGAGCATATCGAGTGTATAACGAATGGTCCGGATCGAACCAAGCGCACAACACTCTACAGCCGAGTAAAGCCATTTATATTTGGACCCGCACCGCTTGACTGTCGAGGAATTGCCAGCTAGAACCGTAGTGTCGCTCTCAGGCAATGATAATTTAAGTGTACCCAGTGTTCCATGGAATACCGTACAATCAAAAGGCATTGGCGCTACTTGTTTAATGGATTATACCGACAATGGCGTTGATGTAAAATATAATGTACCACACAACACGTTACAACCCAGTAGGGCCGTATATGCGTGGCTACGGATAGCATGACTGTCGAGGAACTGCCGAAAAATTATATATCTTTCCGCATTTTGTCATGGCTTAACGATGACCATGATAGAAAAAACGTTGCGATATCCGAAGAAAAGTATGATTTAGGGTCGATGTCCGGGGCGAACGTGGGCGGCGTAACGATAACCTTATCAGGCGGTGGGGTACCTAGTAATAACTTAATGCCAGCTAAGGCTGTCTTTGCGTGGCTTCGCACAGCTTGACTGTCGATGAGTTACCGAACAGTACCCCAATAGGCTTGATGACGACTGCGCAGGATGGTGCGTCTCCAACTTCGGGGGCTCCGTCATCCGGGCTGTACCAAGGGCGGGTAGTTATAGCACCTGATAATGTTGTTAAATGTGGTAAGGGGTTAAGTCACAATAACGAGCCCCCGGCAAAAGCAGTTTATATCTGGACTCGTATAAGTTAGGCCGTCCTACGCCAAACGTAGACCGCTTTTGCTGGCTGTACGTTGTTATGCGGCTGGTTTCCGCCTTCGTATCTGATGTTATTATTAATTAAACGCCAATGTTTAGCCCAATGCGTGGCTTTGTAGAAGGTATCCGCGTATTCATCAACGTCAGTTGCTAAGCTGTCATCTAATATGCTGTTGTGTTTATGTTTAGCCAGTTCATCGACAGTCACGCAGTTCTGCGCCATGCATAGACTGAAATGCAAGGCGCTATATTATTATGATATGCGTTGCCGCCGGTACCGTCAGTAGTCCCAGCTGGGTCACCATACCCATTTTGCGCCACTTGTTCTTTTTCCCAAGCGTCATAACTCCAAGTTCCGGATACTGCAAAGGCACCGGATTGATAGGCGCCCCAACTGCCATTTCTATATAGCTGGGGTTTGCCGCCATTGTTTACTACAGAATTCCAAGTCCGCACTAAATGCCCGTGACTAGGCAACTCATCGACAGTCAAGCAGTACGAGTCCAGACATAGACGGCTTTAGATGGTTGCATTGTATTGTGTGCTTTATTGCTACCGGTATCTGTTGTATTAAAACCGGTAGATACCACATGACCTGATGTATCTTCGATGTCATAATTATATGTTTGGCGATGATTAGTAGCTGTTGTTGATTCAGTGCCATATACAGCAACATCTTCATGGTGATGATAAGCTAATTCCTCGACAGTGAGTTGGTGCAGCCGCTCCCCATATGTCTGTCCCGCGACGAACTCAAAGCTGCCGAATTTGTCGGAGCCTTTGCCCTGAGAGATTAAAGTCAGCCCGGGGTCCAGCATCGTCCACGTGCCCCCGAAGAGCGTTCCCGGGTCGGTCGCGTTATCGCTGATATAGTAGCTCCCGACGGGGTGCGCGGCCAATAATACTTCACTTTTCAGTGAGTCTACGTTGGTATTGAGATTGTCGATAGCCGTCTTCATCGTCTCGATGATTTCTTTCACGGTTTTAGTCAAATCTATTGCAACATTACTCATTCGCTACAATCACCTTCTGTTCTTAACGTGTTCTTTCATGTCAATAGAAAAGAGCAGGATAACGGCTAAACTACGCGGTTTATCACTGCTCTTTATGTGTTCTTTATCGTAAATAGTGCAAGAATGGCTTAACCATGCCGTTCGTTAGGTCATATACGGTGCAAGTTCTTCCTCATTCTTGCAATTATTGATGGCATCGCGGATACCCATGAACCACTCGTAGGCCGCAAGCTGTTGCGCTCTGGCGGCTTCTCCAGCTTTCATGAGCTGTTCTTTCGTTACATCAGCCAGTACAATGCTGTTGGACGAATCACGGACTTTATACGGCCCTTTATCGGCAATCAAGGCAAGGGCAATCTGCCATTCGCGCTGGCTGTTTTTGTCGGTGCTGAATTGTAGGTCATCTACCGTGACAGGGGCTTCCTTCTTCGCAAGGTACTTGCTGTACTGCACATTAAGCGCCTGCGCCTTCAATTCACCGAGCGTTGGCGGTACATATTCCCGTTTCGCTTTCGCCTCGATATAGGCCGTCACGTTGTCGATATAGCCGTCGTATGTTGCGTCGGGATAGTCCTTGAACCCGTCATCTACAAGGCACTGCTTCTGTGTATCGTCGTAAATGACTTTGGCAGGCAGGTTGGCAAGGCCGCTGTCTGCCTTGAAATTATCGGCAGTATCGGTGTACTGCTCATTGTCCTTGATGATGAGTGCATCACCATTGAGAATTTGGAATACTCTCATGTTCTCTCCTTTCCCTACTGATGAATCTCCTAGCCATTCGCACACGGCCAGCGTATCAACGGACGGCGCACATACACATAGACTGCCAGTATCAGGTAGTGGTGGTGGTCTAGGCTTGCGTCTGATTGATACAAATGGGAATAGTTCGGATTGGTATGCAGACTCCAATGGTTCTCATTCCCATACCGTGACAATCTCCAGCGTCGGCGGTAACGGTTCTCATGAAAACAGACAGCCGTATCTTGTCATTAACCGTTGGAAACGTACTGCATAGCTACTGATGAATTAGCGGCGCACTCACACGGTGCCAGTGCAAGCACTACCAATATTTGGGGTTCATTCGACGCAAAGTGGTATTCGGGTGAATTTCCGACGAGGGGCGTCTTTTCCATTGCCGCCAATAATGCAAGACAGCAGGCACAAGGTATTGGTACGAACCAAGGCTCCACGGTTACATTCAACAGTAATCATTCGCATAGTATTTCAATATCCAGTACAGGCAGTAATTCAAGTCATGAAAATCGTCCGCCGTATACCGTTATTAACCGTTGGAAACGTACGGCCTAAGCCGTCCTTTTCCACCTGTTAATAACCGTGTAAGGCTGTCTATTTTCGTGGCTCGCGCCACTCCCTGTATTACCTGCTGATGCAGAATAGCTATGGCTTGCGTTGATAGTGAAGGACGAACCGTTGCCGTCAAAGCCGCGTGCGTTTTCATAACTGCTTGTGCCAGAAGACACAATACCGCTTGACGTGTGTTCAGCCCCTTTGATAGCAAAGTAGCCAGTCAGATCAGTCGTGGCAACGAAAATATTGTGACTATGGCTTGCCAATTCATCAGTAGTTAATTGGTGTTTCGCTTCCCCGCCTGTATCGCCGAGGTTATAAGTATACGTCGTACCGTTTTCGGTATAACTGCCAGCGGCTACCAGCACGCGGCCTGCATCCATCTTGACCCATGTCGTACCAGCCCATAAGGTATTGGGGTCGTCATTCGTTGTGGTTTCCCAGATACTGCCTACTGGGTACACAATATCAATGACCTGCTTTTCCGTCCGCTGTTGTACCTGTTTCCAGGTTCCGTCTGCCGACAGGTAATAGGTATCCTGCTGGCCCTTAATCGGGGCCGGTACAAGGCCAGCCGCGCCGGCGGCGGTAGAGGTGGCCCCCTTGAAATTCGTAACACTCTTCACGCCGGTAGTGACGGCGTTATCGACGTAAGATTTAGACGGTACTAATTCCCACGTTACCGGGCTTGTAGACGTCAATTTATAGATATTGTTGCTGTCGTCGGTACGCATGCACTGCATCCCGACAGCAAGGTTCGTCGTCGGGAACGCCGTGCCGGAGAACGTACTGGCTACGGACTGAATATTCTTGTCCGCTTTCTCCAGGTACGTATTACAGGCGTCCGTCGTGACCAGTTCGTTATATTCCTGCATATTACCATCCTTTCGCAACCCACGAGACGATGCCCGTTGTACGGTTGCCGGAACTATTCAGTAATTCGATTTCAAAGTAGCGCCCTTTGTTGTCCTGCCCATCGGTCGTGAGGATATTCGGTACGGGCGTCGTCGTGCCCGTGCCGCCCTTGACCATGGCGTTGACTTCCGGGGCGTTATAGTAATGCTTGTTGTAATAGACTTTCGTGGCCGCTGTCGTATCCTTGATTTCAAGCTCCCCCTTATCATCGGTATCGTCGATATCAACGTGCGGCGATACATCGTACAACAAAGGCTGTGCCTGCGTGGCCTTACTGACCACACGGAGCCGCAAGAGGGCTTTTTCGTATTCATAGTCCCCTACATTGAAGTCCGTGAACTGCTCATACAGCGGTGGGGTATCCGACATAGCCAGGAAGTCGTCTGCCTCCCGGAATGAGGAAATGGCCTGTACCGACTCGATATAGCCGTTACTGGCCCTTACGAATGCATCGTACAGGGCAATGTCTTCGGCCTGGTTCTTGCCTATATCCCTTGTAAGGCCATCCCCGATACGGGCCAAATCCTCGAATCCACGGATGAAAACCATATCCCGGTTAAAGGACTCGTCGGTTTCCACGGCTTCGTGCAGGGTACGTTCGAGTTTCACCAGCCGTTTGTCGGCGATGGCGATACGATCATCACGAATGGCGTAGATATTCCGGTATACTCTATCAAGTGTTTTTAGCTCTTCCCGGAAGGTCTGCAAAGTTTTCCATATCCGTTTATAGGTATCCGATATATGGACTTTCTCGAACTGTGCAGGCGCGGCATGCTTTGCGATGTCATCAAGAACTTTTACCTGTTCACATGCCAGTTTTTGCATACCATTGCGCCATTCATCCATGATATGCAGTCCGTCATACAGCTCATGTTCTATAGCCTGCCGTTTCTCCTCGATAATAGCCAGGTCCTCCACTTTGTTTAATCGGGATGCTCTACGCAATGAATCCATGAAGCTAAAGGCGTCGTCCAGCTGTTTGACGGCCGTCTTCTTCACGGCTTCCGTGGTCCGGATATTCTCTGAAATGTGGATGAGGAATAACACATTGTCCCAGTATATTTCCGTCGTATGAATCATTTCGCTACGGACAACCTCAAGGGCTTTGTTTTCGCCGTCCGTGAATGTCACTGCCATTTCATCGTATTTCGGTTGCGCGTGGCTCATATATCGTTCTATAGCGGTTATGGTTTCCTGGAAGGCCCGTGACAATTTTCTTGGTAGTGCCAGAGTTATCCGTAATGATTCCAGCCTCGTAGCGTGTATGAGCTTGTTGTGATACTCCGCAATGGACAATGTTTCCTGTACTGAACAAAACCAATTAAAAAAGGCCGTCGCATCGTCGACAATGATTACTGCTTCCCACGGATTGATGAAAACAGCCTTGATAGGCCGTTCCTTTACGGCAATATCTTCGGCTGTTTCCTTCCGTGTCTGCGATTTTTCCTTATCCGCGACGAGAGCTATCTCTTTCGCCGTCCGCCTCCATATGTTCGCCCTTCTATATGCCTCTGTAAGCTTCGTTAGCTCATGTTTAGATATAGTTAGCCGCTTAGAATTTTCATCGCCTATATGGAGCGAATAGCACTGTTTTTTGGCGAATTGGTTGTTCTCATTGTCTTTCAGTGAAAAAGACTCCCTTTTCGTCCCCAATGCCATACCGCTCTTCTTGATTTCCAGTACTTTCAGACTTTCGAGACAGTGCATATTGAACAACACGTTATCCCAATACGTTTCCCGAACGGCCCATGCGTCCTTTAATCTGATGGTACTGGCACTCTTCCATTTGTCTGCCGTATGCAGGCTTTCCAGCGGCCGGATATTGAAGAGATAATGGTACAGCTCATCAACGGGTGTCGTGATAGTGGATACCTTGTCGTTGATTTCGGACGCTCTATAATATCTGAGTGCGGTATCGAATATGATTCCAGGTTTTCCATGCCTTCTGTCGTATTCTTCCAGCAGCCAGACGTTTTCCTTATTCGTCGCGCTGTACGCCGTTTTGCCAAAAGCATCAAGCGTCCTGCTGGCACGGCTGTCAGATAAGGTGAACGTGGTATCTGCCAGCTTGTACAGCGTGAACGTTTTGGCAATATCCATAGGCGTTACGACAAGGTGAACTGGAAAGTCGTCGTCATGGTATCGTCAGTGGCCTTATTGATGACGTCGAATACGACGCGGTCGAGGAACGTGCCACCGCTTGCGGCGTTGCAGATACCAGCTTCCGTGATGGCGCCGGTAGCTTCCCCGGCGTCAAAGGTCGTCGTCAGTGTAAAGACTTTCGTGCCGGTACTATGAGCGTAGCTGGCCGCTTTCCGCTTGATTTCTGTACCCAATGCCGTCTGTGTGGCGGCAACAGCGGTCGTGCCTGTGCCAACTGCCGTATACCCCATGACGGCCGGGCGGGTCGGGTTGGCCATAGCGGCGCAGATATAGTCAAACCCGCCGTTCAAGATAAGGTTGTCTTTATGGCGGGTTTCTACATCCCCATTAGCGTGATGGATGACAACATTCAAAGAGCCTTTGATTTTCATTTCGTCTTTATTCATGTGCTTTTACTCCTTTGGGTTAAAGAAAATACGGTCAAATGCACTGCATGGCGGAATGAATGCCTTTATGTATTTGGTCGTATCGAGGTCGAATTCACGGATAAAAAAAAGCCGCTTGTCGGCGCTCTGTGCGAGCCCGAAAAACAGCCAGTCCCTATCTGCGGTATCAATTTGTAAGCTGAGTATCCGTTCATTCACGGTATCCCGTACATAGAACGAGTCCGTCCGCTTGTCATAGCCGATATACAGCGTAATATCGCGCCATATGCCGTCAGTGCCTAAATGCTGCGCTTCGTAGCTGTCGACGGTAAAGGTCATGTCCTTGACGGCGATATAGTCCGTTTGGTTCGGCTTGTTCCCGCGTATCTCTGCAATGAAGCAGTCCGTGAGCGGAGCCGTCTTCTTGAACCAGAATCCGATAGAGAACGTTTCGGGGATACTGCACGAGTATTCCAGCTGGCCTACATCGGTGATGAGTGCGCCGTCGTTCCAGCGTACCGGGGCATAGCTTGTGTTCTTCTCCGTCAGCAGTGTGCCGCCCATGGCCGTGCTCGTGCCGTCGATGATAGCATCAAAGGTATCATCGGCCTTGCCGGTATACCGGGCTATCTGCTTTTTAAGCTCTACGCCGTCCAGGTCGCCAAGGATACCGCATACCAGGATATGCGACGCCTCGTGGCTGTCGACGGTAAAGGTCATGTCACATACCCTTAACGTCTGCTCCGTAACGGCGTTGATTTTACAGTCAATCCAGTTACGGGCCTTTATCTTCTGCGGCAACGATACTTTCATGAGGTATTCGCCGTTGAAGGATTCCTTTTCCAGCCGCAAGCCTTCCATGGCCGCGTTGTAGTACATGTTCGTCTTTATCCCGCTATAGCCCAGCTTGTATTGGTTATAGTCGAGGATGACGTTCTTATTGATTTCCGGGTCGCTGGAGAGGTAATACCAGGTCGCGTTGGCGGAATAGTTGCCGTGGTCGTCGACGGCCTTTATCATGAAGTAATAGTTTCCTTCGTTCGGCCGGATATAGCGGTATTTGTTGACCTTCGAGCGGAAGATTTCCGTGCCCTGCTCCCATTCCCGCGTCTGCCCGACTTTCACGACGTACTTGATATTGTAAATAGATAAAGCATCCCAGTAGAAATACAGGTTAGCCCCGTTCTTTTCTACCCAGAAGCCTGTGACGTTCGGGACAAAACAGGATAGGTAAGCACGTTCCCCTTCGCCGAATTGGTCGTAATAGGCGATATACACCTCTTTGATATCCGAGTTCGGATACAGGAAGACGTTATCCACGGTCTGATACTTCACGCCGTCAATGTATAGGTTAGCACCGATACAGTTAGACGGTATCTCCAGGAAGGTAATGAGTGTCCCTTCATTGTTCTTGGTAAAGGATATGTCAGACGGTGCGGACGGCCTCCGTTTGTTATACGTGATGGTCCGGCCGTTGGATATCTTGCCGTGCTTGCTGATGGCAAACAGGTATATCTTGCCGCTGGCCGTCGTCGGTATGGCCAGGCTGGACGTGGCTATGGTCTTTTCCAGCAGGCCGTATGCGTTGCCGACGTCGGCATTGGTACGGACTTCGTAGTAAGCCAGGTCGGCGTCGTCTACGGCGTCCCAGTTGAGTACCCCGCCCAGCCGGTCGAACGTCAGCGTGAAGTTACGCGGTATGGGGAAGTCGCCTTTATTCGAGGCGTCTACATCGTCTGCCGTGAATCCATTGGCTACGTTGACCTGCTCATTGACGGATTTTAGATACTTCCGCAAGAGAGATATAAGCTGTCTGCCGTCGCCCTGGATAGCGGTCGGAAGGTCCGGAAATGTCAGTACTTGTTTCTTGTATTCTGCCATAGCATCAACTCATTCCTGTGCTGATTGCCTGCTGTAAAGCATTGACGATATTCGTATCCTGGCTTATGTCGTACTCGTTTTCATTGAGTGCCAGGAGAACCGCCGACTTGACGATGATATCGTTGATGGCGTCGTGGTTGAATGGCAGCTCTTTCGTCGTGCTTTCGATAAGGGCAGGCGTTGCAAAATATCTGAATTTGACGGCTGTTACGTCGGGGTCGGTGATATGCACAGTCCCGGCTGTCATGGACAGGGGATACGTCCCGCAAGCGCTCATGTAGTTTTTCGGGATGGAATCGCCGTCCCTCATGGTCGTTTCTTCTACGAGTACCGGCCATTTAGCGCCGATGAGCAGGCTTGCCACCTGTTGCGTAGCGGTATTGAGGAATTGTAGGCAACGTTCGTCACTGTATTCCTTGCTAATGTCATGCGTTTCCTGCCGGATACGGGTAATGGCGTCTTCTACTTCCATTCAGTCACCCCCTAGCAGATGAACGGCATACGCTTTTCTGTGTTGGCGTATTTCCGCATAGGTACGACATTGGCCAGGGCCGCTTCCACGGCCTGTTGCATGGTATCGCCGTCCGGTGTCTGTGTGAGGACCATACAGGCCAGCTTGCACAAGGAATCAAGGAAGACGGCTGGCAGGTCGATTTTCCCGGTATCGAGGTCAGTGATACTAAGGAACGCGGCGTTATAGAGCATATCCACGTCTTTCACACCGGCATAAAGCTTATTGCGGAATATCTTGTATTCATCCCAGCGCGGCGGCCGGATAGCGTCTCCTGGATGAAGGTCGCGCCCGTGGCCGTCAACGATACGGACGAGAGTAAGGAAGTCGTCGGGCAGATCTACACCGGTAATCGGCATGTCGATATGCTCTTTCGGCGTCGGCTTTACAGCCGTTTCGTCGGACGGGTCCGTCGATAGACCGGCGTTGTACTCGTCAATCTCCGCGTTCATGTCGTCCTGCCGGTAGTGCTGGACCTTTTCGAGGAAGTCGCTGTTGATGTAGTACTGATTGACGTAACGCAATACTTCGTTGATGGCCTGGAGGATGTCATAGTCGCTGTACTGGACTTCGTTGTTATCCCCCAGTTTATAGCGGATGAGCTGTTTGAGCGATTTGGCGGTAATCATCCCAGCAACACCGCCCCATGCCACGTACGTTTCTTGTGATTAACAGCGAATTGTTTCCACACACTAAAGAATTTTTGAATGTAGTACTGGTATTTCGCCTGGTTCCCTTCTAATTCCGCCCTCTTGGCGCAGATGAGCCACGGGTCGAATCCCCAGAATTCTGGCGGGATGAAGCCCATGAGCTGAATCCGTTCGTTCTTGTCGCCAGCCCAGCCGCCGTTGTCAATCTCATTGACGCGCCGGGCCGCATCCACGGCACTCGATACGTCGACAGTGTTCCGCAAGCAGATTTCGTCGCCGTTCTGGTAAATCTTCTGTTTCGTTATCACGCAGAGTCACCACCTTTTATATAAAAAGAAGGGGCGTGAACCCCTTCTCTTATGAAATTGACTATCGCTTAATGTCAACGATGGAGCAGGACGCTTTCGGCTGTGTGCCTTTGAGGCCCAGGCTGGCTTCGATGACGAATTTTTCGTACGTGCCGTCTTTACTGAGTTTTTCGGGCGGTACTTCGTGCGGTTTGTCGAGGTACTTCATATCCCAGTAAGACAGGTCGAGGATGTCGATACGGTTGTCCGGGTAAATCGGATGGACGTTGGCGTTGACGAGGCCAAAGGCGCCCTGATAGGACGTGGCGAATTCCGTGGCATCGGCCTTTTCATTGCCTTTGCGCGTAGCCGTCATGGTAGCCAGGACGAGCTTGATGAATTCACGGTACTTGGACGAGGACATATATGCCTGTGTAGGATGACCGCCGCGTTTGGACGTCATTTCCATAGCGTTGTTGATATCGTCGAGGGTGTACGTGCGTTTCTTGCCCAAAGAGAGGACGTTGTTCGTTACGATCTTGACGTTCGTTCCAGCGGCCGACAATGTTACCTGGTCGTCTTCGATGTTTTCGATAGCGCCTTTCTGCGTATCAAAGATGGTCAGTTTCTTGCTGTTGGTGCTGTCTACGCGTACGTAGTAGTAGAGGCCGTCTTTAAGGCCCGTCGGCATGGTGTCAGCGACAAAGTAGCAGATATCGCCGGTAGCCAGGTGTGTTTCCGTGGACGACGTGATAGTGTTATCCGTAGTGGAAACAGTGACGTCGATGAGGTTCTGCTGCATGAAGAACGGTACGCCGCCGGAACGGGGCTGTACCGTGGTCGAACCGTCGACTTTATTCGTGGAGTTGACGAGCATGTATTCAATATCCTGTGCCAGGCCCGTATAAGCATCGTAACGGAGGTCCGCAAGTTCGGAGCCGTGTTCATTCTGGTACGCTTTCTGGACTTTATTCTGTGCATCGGATACCATGCCAGTCTTCTGGAAGAACTGGACGTTATTCGACAAGCCTTCGATGGAGCCGCCCGGCTGGAACTTGTAGTCTTCCATTTCGAGGTGGGCGTTATCCTGCGGCGGGAACAAACCTTTCGTCATCCAGGAAAAGTTCATGGCTTTTGCCGGTTCGGAATCACCGAATTTGGAGTAGAATAAGGTAAGTTCCGGGGTAATATTGGTGAGGATAGGGCTGATATCCTCTGCATGGCCAATAGCGTCGTAGGTGTACGACTGGTTGGCCGATTTATTCAAGTTTCTCTGTACATCATATGCCATATTTTTTCATCTCTCCTTTATCTGCCGCTGAGGCCTGCGATGAACGCACGGCGTTCACGGACTGTCATATTTCGCATCTGCGTAAAATTAATGGGTTTGGCCGGTGCTTTCGCGCCCGTGCCAGGCTGTTCGACTTTCGGGACCGGTACTTTCTTCGGCTGCTTCGTCAGATCATTCGCTTTTGCGTAGTATGCCGTGCGGCATTTGTCGTAGTAGCCTTCGAGCACCTTGCACTGCGTGGGGTTGATATTCCCGTCCTGGAGGGCTTTGATAGCATCCCCGATGACAGCGGCGTCTTTATACGGCATTGTCTGATAATAACTGTCCATTAACTGATTAATGTCGGCAAAATGAGGTTCTTCGGCCTGTTTCTGCTGCGTAAAATCGACAATACTCTGATAAATGGCCCGCTGTTCGTTCTGTGCGGCCTGCGTCCGCATCTGCTGCTGCTTGATAGCGCCAATAAGCTGCTCCTTATAGTAGGATTTGGCAGTATTGAAATGCGCTACCTTCTGTTTCACGGCGTCGTCGTCGGAGTATTCGGCGGTATCAATATCGTTCTGCGTAATGCCAAGGGCCTTCATGGCCTGGTCGGTCGCGGCCTTATCAATATCGGCAAACATTCTTTTCTGCTGTTCCAACTGCTGTTGCTGGGCCTGCATCTGCAAGGCCTGCTGCTGCTGCTGGTACTGCTGTTGACGGCGTGCCTGTTCCTGTTGATACTGTGCATATTGCAGTTGATACTGCTGGGGGATGCGGCTTTCATTGACGTTCCCCTGTGCAATAGCGGTATTCAGTTCGTCCAGCGTGTACGGTTCAGTGTGGATGAGCGGTTCAGGCTGTTTTTCGGCAGCGGGTTCGGTTGCCGCCGGTTCAGTGGGTTTGTTTTCCGCCGGTTCGGTCGGTTCCGTGGGCTGGGATTCCGGCTCATCCTGTGCAGGCGGTTCCTCTGTCTTTGTTTCTACTGGTTCCGTCGGTTCGGGCTTCGCGGCGGAAATGCTCTTCCTGCCGGTGCGCTGGTCTGTCACGAGATACAAAGACTCCGGCTGTGATTCCTGGGCGGCGCCCGCGACGTTTTCGTTGGTAGTTGTTGCCGTGGATACATCTGTCGTTTCTCCTTCTGCAAACAACTGTAAATTAAAGTCAATCACGTCTATTCTCCTTTCTGGTTGCGCTTTTGCTTTGCAATATCAATGATTCCTGTCATGTAGTGGTACAGCCTCATAGCGGCCCGGTAGTCGCGTTTTACGTCGTCAGCGGGCTTCGTGGGGCTGTCCAGGTCCTTGAGTGCAGTCTGCTCTTCAATTTTCAGCCAGTCGTCGAGGAAAGACTTGAGATCTTCCGCCTGCTGGCCCTTCGTGATGAGGTTCGCTAAATATCGCTTCTGGGCCGCTTCATCACCGCTCCGCATGGTATCGAGTAGGGTCTTTAGTTTACTGTCCATTCATGGGGCCTCCTTGCTGGGGTACTTGTGGGGCTTGCGGTTCCGGCTGTGCCGGTGGGGCTTGCGGCGTCATCTGTGCCAGCTGGTCCCGTGCGATTTTCTCAATCATGGCCTGTGGGCTGGTGTTGCCTGCCGTCCGGGTATTGATGATATTCACCTGCGCGTCAAGCGGCAAATCGTTCATGTTCGCCCGGATAGACGGGATGGACGCCACGGCGGCCTTGCCTTCGTAGTCGGCCTTCTTCAAGGTCAACTGCTTTTGCAGGTCCATAGTTTCCTGCGCCTGTGCGGCCTGTGCGGCCTGTACGGCCTGCTGTGCCTGCATCTGCTGGGCTTCCTGCGAATCCGGGTCCAGCAAAATGCCCTGCGTATTCTTGAGGCCCATTTCTTCCAGGAGCGCCGTGCCTGCGGCGTAATAGCTCTTGGGAGTCGCTACGCCTGCCTGTGACAGTACGGGATATACGTTGCTGAGGAGCATCATATAGCTCTGTATCCGTGCTTCCTTCGTACCGGCGCCGTTACCGACGTTGATAATGAGGTCGTAGTCGATGTCAAGGTCTTCGCTCTTGACAGACACTTCCTCGTCTTTAAAACGGAAGGTCTGTACCGGTTCGCCGTACTTCTTGTTGAGCAGGATAAGGAAGCGGACCATTGGCACTATCCAATTTTCCGCGAACAGCCTGGCAATCAACCGTATGCGCTTATCTGACTGGCCGAGAATGGCCGTGATACCCGTGGCCGTACTGTTGAGAGAGTTGGCGTCTAAGCCCTGGTTGTACTTCGTACTGCCGGTACGGTTTTCCAGCTCGCTTTCAGCGTAGTTGACAAGGTCCATCGTGAGCGGTGAGATATTCGCTGGTGGCGGGTTGGCAATAGCCGCGTTCGGGTCGCCCTTAATCGGGACGTACTCGTCGCCATTGAGCAGTGCGTCCATATCCATTACCGCCGTATAGTCGATAAACTTCTGCTGGTCATTGTTTTTCGCAACGTTGATGACAATCTGCTTAATAAGCGCCGTCTTTAAGTCCTGCAAGCCTTCTACCTGCTCTGCCAGGGCCATGTCGGCGAATATCTTGCGGCTTTCGCGTACGCTTCCCATCGCAAAGAAGGGAGCAATGTCGAACTCGTTGGTTTGGATAGACAGCGGCGTATCGCCAACACAATGGACAATCAAATGCTCGTAGATGCCGTCGTCGTTATAGTCCACGTCTACATAGCACTCGTACAGCTCGACGTCCTTAGACGCGTTATCGCCGTCATTTGGCCGCATATGGTCGTCTGACAGTTCTTTGTTGATGTACTCGTCGGCGGAGGTATACTTCGTATCGCCTGACGCTTCCAGCGCTTCATCGACGTTCTGATAAGTCCCGTCTTGCTCTTTGCGCTTGAGATAGTCACCTTTTACGATTTTCCGGTGTGCCACGAACTTACACTTTTGGAGTGTGCTGGCTTCCGGCGTGAAGCGTAATTCCGTGGGCGGTACATACTCGACGACAGGATAATTGGCCGTGACCTTGACGTGGTCGAACTGCACTTCATACAGATCCGGCGCGTCTTTCAGCTGCTTGACTTTCTGTATCTCGATTTCGCCCGACAACGACGCCTGCGTGAGCATCATGGCTTGTTGCATGTCGTTCACATCGAACATGAGCTTGTAGCGCGTGCGGTCTTCATCCCGCTTCCACCATACCTTAGCAACGCCTAAATTCGTCCCTAAAGCGTCATCGATGACGTCGTTCACAAGGGACGTATAGTTGTTCTTGCGGGTAAGCTGGTATTCGACTAAGTGCTGTATATTCGTGGCCGTATCGTCGTTTTGGATGGTACTACCGGCGATAGTAACAGGCGATTCGTTGCCAATAAAGACTTCTACAAGGCTGGGCTTCATCCACTCAACGATGTTGTTGAAGTCCATGCTGACGAATTTACTCTTTTTAGACAAGTTCGGCAGCTTCTTTTCGTACAAGTCTTGCTCGCCGTTGCGGAGCTTGCGGCGGTGTATCAGTTTTGGCTCTACAGTGCTCTCGTAGTACTTCTTCGCGACGTCGATACCGTCCTTGACGCTCATCATGATCTTCTTGATTTCGTCGTCATTGAGCGTGTCCAGGGATACCGGTTGTTCTTCCGGCTCTGCCTGCTGTAGCAGCCAGTCCGTCAAGCTCATCTGCTGCGGAGCATCCCGGCCGAACAATCCGCCTGTGTCTTGTGCGGCGGACAGGCTCTGGTTTAAATCCTCCATCTCATCACCTCGATTGATAGCTAAATAAGGCCCTCAATAGGGCTATAGGGCAATGCGCGGACTCGAACCGCGATAGCTTTGTAGCTGGTTTTCCTTAACCTACATTACCATGAGTGGCGGGGTCGTCAGCCCCGCCGATGATAGAAAGGAGCATGTCGTGGAGTCGCCCTTATCCGGTGCGGCGTCGCTCCACGCGCTTACATATACCCAGCCCGGTGTATCTTGCCACGGGTCATCTGTTTCCATTTATCTGCCATGCTGGTATTGTCCCGGTAGAGCTTGGCACAAAGATATGCCAGGCAGTCCATTAAGTGGCTGTACTCGTTCTTTTCCGGCTCGTCCAGCGTCCGCCCGGCCACGACTTTACGATGATACCCGCCCGTAAATGCTTCGATGAGCATCTGACAGCGCGGGTCCAGCTGTAAGAGCGGTTTCCCGTCGGGCGTAAGTGTCGTGAGATAGTACCGTACCGCTTCACTGCGGCCGGTCTGCGTGAGCTCGCCCGGCTCTACGATAATGCCGTAGCGGTCACGGAGTATCTCGTTTGCGGTCTTCTCGTCGCTCTGTGCGCGCTGGTTGCCTGCCGGGTCGCCGACTGCCGTGTACTCGTATCCGCTGTAAAACGTCTGCAATTCGGCTTGTACGGCACGGCCGTGGGCCAGCATCCCGCAATCCCAGGACTGCAATTCCGACAAGATGAGCAACTGCCCTTTCGCCGTTGTCTGTGCAATGATGGTAGCCGGGGTAAGCCCATAGTCAAACGACAAGAGGAGCGGCCGCCCGTCTATCGGGTGCAGCTCTTCGTTGGCTACGTGGCGATTGTAGTCAAATTCCGGGTAGTATTTCGGCTCAGCGCTGACTGTCCAGTTGATTTCGTATTCACGTTCCCAGCCCTCAGTGGTAGTCCCTTTGCGTTCATTGGTCTTCCACTCTTCGGAGCGTTTCGAGGGGTCGGCCGTATAGTGTATCCTAGCAATGTACACACCGTTACGCCGGTACTCATGTACGCCCTCTATGACGTCGTGTGCTTCCTGCTCTTCTTCCGGCTCGTCCTCGTTGAGCTGACCCGTCACAAGCTGGCAGAAGAAGCCAGGATTCGCTGACGAGTCGATGAAGATGCGGCCACCGCCTTCAATCGTCGGACGGAGTGAGTTCCAGGTGGCTTGTGCAAAGTCCCAGAAGGCCATTTCTGTGCAGTATACGACAGATGCCGTGTACTGACGGAGCTGGTCGGCCCCTTCTGCGACGGCCCTCAATTCGACGCCGTTGGAGAACTTGATGTAGTCATAGCCCATCTTTGAGCGCGTCTTTCTTTCGACAGCTGGCCATTCGTGGCTCTCCGGCAGGTGCTCGTACAAAAACATGAAGCGGCTGTCCCCCAGCAGGTAGGCGCTATCGTCGTATTTCTTCGACTGCACGAATATAGACAGGTTTTTGCCGAACATCGCGTAATGTAGGAGATTAGCCAGGCACCGCCACGTCATCATCATGCGTCGGCTCTTCGGAAATGCCGCTACCTGTTCGCCGTGGATAATCTGATCTACGCGGGCAAGGTAGTCAAGCTTTGGGAAATGCTCGACGGCCCCGTTCTTTGCTTCGTTGACGGTGAAGCAGCAGTCGTTAATAAAGGCTGTCGGGTCATTCTTCCAGACTTTCCACTCCATCAGCCGCATCAGCTCGACTTTCTCTTTCAAGCTCTTTTTGCTAGTTTTATTCGTTGTTTTTGTCGACTTCATTCTATCAACCCCGGGTCAAGCCAGCCAAATGTGCATAATTATTACTTATCAAGTTCCCTTAGCTTGCTTTCAAGCTCTTTGATACGTGCGTCTACGTCGGCGTCTGTGAGCGTTTCGACTTTGACGGCCCCGCCGTCTGCGCCTGTGATGGCGTTTTCCACACGGTCTCTGAAGTGCTGCGGGTCAAGATTTTTAAGTTTAAATATAGCCGCCGTGGCGTTGGGCGCCGCCTTTTCTTCTGTTACGGTGACTTCTTTACCGGTCAGTATCTCGTTTCCGTCTTTGTCGTACTTGTACTGGTACTTTGTCGTCACCTTACCGGCAATAGAACCGCCATTTGCGCTACGGTCTAATTGTTCATAAGCTCGTGCCGTTTCTCCTTTTTTTGTGCTTTTTAATGCTTCCGAAAGTTCCGACTTTCCCTTTTTCCACTCGCTTAATGTCGAGTAAGCAATGCCCATAACTTCTTTAGCAATATATTCCTCGGTTTCACCTAAAATAGCTCGATGATATCGTATGCGCGCAAGGCCATTAGCAGATAACCAATATTTTTTCTCATCACTCGTTACTTGCTTCTTTCGCATTGCGTATCACCACCTTTTAACCGTATACTTAAAAAATTAAGGCCCTGTATGCCGTTCTAAGCGACTTTTACAAGGCCTTGCATGTATCTGTATGTCTGATTACTGTTTCTTGCTGTTCATCACGTCATCCCACTTCCAGGAGATTTCCAGGCAGTCCGTGCCGTGATACCACTTGACGCTGTACTTCCACATGCGCAAGTAGCGTATCAAAGAATCTACGGCGCAGTCATCGTACCCCGTGGGTAATACGATCTGCACGCTGGCCGCTCCCCTACGAGTGGTTTCATCTATTTTGCGCTGTGCGATAGCAAAGAGATTCATTGCGCTCAGTCTTTGCTGTTCAAATGCTGGCTTGATTTCTTCCATGGTCTTCTCCCGTGATACGACAAGAGCCGCCAAAGCAGGAGGCGGCCCATGTCTATGTGTTTGTGTGTAACCTTTACAGAGGTATAACAAGATTTCGTGTAACAGTGTGTGCGGTGGAGTGCCATAGCGCCATCTACTAACACTCTCGCCGCCTCGTCTGATGAGGAGATTCTAGCTTTACGCTAAAACCTTACACTATTATTATACGTGGTTTTCGCGTCGGTTATTCTTAGAATAAGCAAAAATGGCAAAAAAATAAGGCCGGTACTCATGGTATCGGCCTTTTCTCCGCTATTCCTTGTTGTCCTGGTAAAGGTTCGGGAAGCAGCTTTCCGGTTTCATCCAATCCTCAACCTCTTCAGTGGCCTTCTTGTAGTCTTCTTCCACGCCCAGGACTTGCACTGCGTTCAGCGTGGCAATTTTGTACGTTTCATGGCACAAGTCGTTATACAATGCTTCCTTTTGGGAAACGTACCCTTTTATGAGGGTTATTACGTCCTCTCCGCTTTTGAGTCGGCGGAAGAGTGTTTCGAGAAAGTATGCATTTTCTTCGATTTCTTTCTTAGTCCGTTCTCTCGATGCGAGTCTGCGTTCCAATTCGCGTTTTACTTCTTCTTTTGCTGTCATGATGTTTGTCTCCTTTCTACTCCCTGGGACTTCCTTGTCCCTCTTTCTAATTATATTATAACATGTATTTTGATTATGTCAACACTGTTTTCGATTATTTTTTACGGATCTCTATAGTATATCCGTATTTTTCTACAATTTCACTAAGCTCTACATATTTCATAGAGCCGTTTTTGATTTTGGCATTAAGATTCTGCTGGAACATGCCGTTTTCGCGGGCGATTTCCGCTTCCGACTTGTCTACATCGACAAGCCATTTTTTCCACATCTTCTGAAATTGTTCTTTTGTCATTTTACATCACTCCTATCTATTGATTATATACTATTACACATTTTATAAAATGTCAATGACATTATTTTATTTTTAAAAATAATTAATTTTAGTGTTGACAACATCTGATAACATGTGGTATAGTTTAGACAACAAGGAAAACAGTGTTGAAGGAAGGAGAAGATATCATGACAATGATTAAATACGAGAATGCAAAAACAAGACTGGAAAATGCAAAAGTAAAACTGGAAAAAGCGCAAAAGAGATTACAGAGAAAAATGGATCAGTTGGAAAAGTTGGAACTTTATAAAGTCAACGGAACTCTTCCTAAGGAATATCAGGCCCCAGAATTCAAAGAACAAGCCGAACGGTGGTTACAAATTGATATTCAATTTGCAACCGATGAAGTCAAAGAAGCGAACAAGAAGGTTTCGGAAGCCGCTGAAAAGGTTAAAGAATTAACCGCAAAAGTTGAACAGCTGAAAGGCGAAAATGAAGAATTTAAAGCCGTTCCGGAAGCCCTCGTAAGACTTCAAAACGAACTGGAAAACAGCTGGAACAAAAACGCTTTCTACCGGCGTGACCTGTACAGAAGCAAATACAAGGAAATGGGCTACAAACAATTTGTAAATGAATATGGATACCACGCTTATGAAGAAAGATATTTAACTGATGAACATATCAAACGGAAAAATAAGGTTGCCGCACAGAGTTACATAATCGACCTCGTTAACCGGGTAAAGGCGAAAGTTGGAACCATTACCGATTACAGCGGGATCCAGTTGGACAGCAACGGTAAATCCCTTAATGGGACGGTAAAAGGAACGAATGGTACCGCATACGTTGAAACAATAATTGCCGGTGGATGGAATGTACAGCGATTACATTTAAGAACCATTGTAAAATGAAATGGCAGGCGGGGCTTCTGGCTCCGCCAGGCTACACTGGCCGCGCGGTAACAGTCATTTTTTAAGGAAGGATGATACCTATGAAGAAGACTTATTACTTTTACTACATGCTCGAACGTCCCGTATCTATCGGTACTCAGCCCGATAAGTTCGTAAGCTTTACGGATGAGCAGGGCGTGACGCCGTCTGATCGTCACCATTGGGGCATGGTCTACTATGACCGCCCATTGAGTGATAAAGAAATGAATGACTATGAAATGGAATACGGCGGCGTTACAGATAGTTTGCCGTGGTAGCATGGTATAATAACGACAGGAGGAGATATTATGACAATCGACGAATTCAGAACCAAATTGCAGAACATGACGAGTTGCGCAGACTGCCCGTACCCGGAATCTTGTGGCTTCCGGGATGATAACTGGCGGGACCGGAATGACCACGTAGTCGGCCCGTGCGGTCAGCAACACTGCTGGCTGGAAGACGACGACGACTTTGCCGACGTCCGGATGCGTTAAGGAGGGATTTTTATGAAATACGATGTAACTTACTCTTGCGGCCATACTGGTACTGTCCAGATCTACGGCACGGCCGCCGAAAGAGAACGTAAAATCAATTGGTACGAAAATTATGCCATCTGCCCCGCCTGCTACAAACAGGCCCAGCAGGAAGAAGCCGCAACCGCGGCTCAGCAGGCTAAGGCAGACGGACTTCCGGCATTGACCGGTAGTGAAAAGCAAATCCGGTGGGCCGAAAGTATCCGCCAAGAAAAGATGGCGGCCGCCCGTGAATGGCTGTCCCGTTATCCCGGCGAACAGGCAGATAAATGCCTGGCCTGGTACGGCAGTCATGCCAGCGCGTCCTGGTGGATTGACCACCGCGACGAACGGCCCCAGCGGACAGCTAAACTAGGCGTCGCAGAATGGAATAAATAGAAAAAAGGACGGCTCGCAATGAGTCGCCCTTCTTTTTTATTCTATTACGCGTATAAGTCCCAGCTGGCACGCGGCCATTTTAGCCAGCGTCCGCACGTCGTTGACTATCGTATAGTAAGTATTGCGGTCAATCCCCAATTCTACCGTCGTGGCTTTCCAGCTTTCCCGGCGATAGTATTTGCATGTAGCTACACGCCTCGAAATATCGTCCAGGGCTTCGTATACTCCGGATACGAGTCTAAGCCAGCGTTCGGGCCGCTTGATGACGACGCCGTCTGACAGTGTCACTTGCTTTAGCTCCGTGGCCAGCCGTATGCCTTCCAAGGCCGTCGGGTCCGATACAAAGGCATGGCCATTACTGCCGCCGCTATGGCCGCCTGTGACGTTCTCCCTGGCTAGTCGTACGGCCCGCTTGATTTCTCGTTCCCGGTAAAACACGAGTTCTATATGCCGCGTCGTGGAGTCAATCGCGGCGCGCTGATTGTGGTGCATGTGCATCCCCTCCCATCGTTACGACTCTCACTATTCCGGCGTTATGGATACGCCGCCAGCACTGTAAGCATGGTTCCGGGTTCGGCAGCTCTTTTCCGGTTTCTACGTCCATGCCCCATAAGTACAGGGTAGCTCCCTGCATTTCCCGGCGGCTGGCTGATATGATCGCATTTTCTTCTGCATGTACCGCGCAATTATGAACGAATACGCAAGAATTGTCTCCTAAATCAACTGCAAAGTTATGGTAACGCGGTACAGATATGTCGTATACCTTTTCTTTGCTATGTATTCTTTCTATCTTTAATACCTTGTGGTTGTAACGAGTTGCGCAGTCCAGCGCTACCTGTAAACTGCCAAAGTATTTAACGATTGTTTTTAGTTTAGGCACCGAAGTAATACCTCTGTTACCGGTGCTTTTATATTCTTTTTGCAATTCATCGTAAATGTCTGTTGTTATTTTTCGGTCATCTCCGGCCTTTTTCATTCTAAACAGCAGTAATGAAAGCCCTTTTAGGATTTGCCCTCGGAACATTCTCCGGCGCATTTCTTTGCTACGATTTAGTTTTGCGACCGTCTTCTTTCCATTTTCTTTGTTTATGGTTTCTGTCATGCGTTTTCTAAATTCATGATTCGCCCAATTAGCGCTCATGTTGACGTGTCCAACGTGAATCTTTTTCTCTCTGTATTCCTTTCTGGTATTCCATAGTTTTCTCATTGTTTCTAGGCCTTTGTAAGCGTTGGCTTTGAGTATCTCAATGCGTTCTGGGGTCATAGATATCCTTGAATGTTCTCCGCGATCCATTAGCATTAAATTGCTTGGAACGTTGTTGTTCCTATTTCCATCAATATGATGTATTAGCCATTTGTTCTTCAAATTCAATTCGTCAATTTTATTAGTTGACTTAAATACTAGTTGATGGGTCGGTATTGTATTGGTTTTGCATTTATTGCCTTTTTTTAATTTTCCTTGTTTTCCCCTGGTCGTATTGTTTACTTGCTCATACCCTTTGTTCAACCTGTAGTTGTAATACATAGGCATGACGCTTTCTCCTTCAACCAATTCTCCGGCTTCTTTGTATGTACAATCTCTCAGCATGATTTTATGATCGCTTGTACAGGTTATGAATTGATTATTGTCGAACGTAATTTTGACTAAATCATCTCTTTCCCCATTACAAAAAGCTTCACTGGCAATAGCTGGAACTATTTCCCCTGTATCTGTATCGACGGCATATATCCAAAAGTCCTTACGGCCTTCGTCTGCTAATTCAGCTATGGTTTTATAAGTGCCATCCAACAATTTTATTACAGTGTTTCCCGTCAAACAACAACGCTCCACCATCTGACCGTGCGGTACTTGATGCAGACGGCGGTAACATTTTCCGGTATCGCAGCAGTTCCGTTCGCCTCGCGGTGCGCCGTTATAACCGGTGCTGACAATCTCGTCGTTGTTGACGATGACTGCCCCGTAGATGCGCCGTAAGCACGTTGCACGCTGTGCTACGGCCTTTGCTATGCCCAAATAGTACGCGTCCTTAGACGGGCGTACATAACTAATTCCCATGGGGATGAATGTCGGTATCTCATTGTATTGCGCGCGGATAAATAGTGCCGCGTCGCACCGGCCTTCTGAATCCAGCTTTCGGGAGATTGCTAACGCCGTTTCCTTGAATTTTTCGTCGTTGCCTTCTACTTTATAGCGGATAAGGGCCAGTGTATCCCTGGCCGCCTCCGTCGTCGTGTATAGGACTTCCATTTTACCACGCCCCCGTTACATAAAAAATCAGCACACAAACACAGAATGTAATTGCCATGGATACCGCTTGACGCAGTACGAGCTTGCCTTCACCTTTCAATTTCCTTCACTTCCTTTTCCACATGAAAAGCGGTGAACGATGCGCGCCGATATGATGCGCGTCCAGGTCGCGTTTGCTCTTTTTCGTTTCCCATGGATAGCGCTTCCGGCGTCGTTCTTCATACAGCCGCTTTTCTTCATCGCTCATCTGATGAGTCCTTACTTCTCCTGGTGCATACCAATTTCCCATGTATATCACCTATCCTTAAAATTTAACATATGGATACTTTTCGCTATTTTGTTTTACTATCTCAAAATCTTTATTTTCGCAACGTACGAGTTTGTATCTTCCGGCTGCTTCTTGTTCGTTCGGATTGCGTACTTTTATGTAAACTATATCCGGTAGTACATATTGATGGCCGTATACTTTGCCAGGCATGACGTGTGATTCGATTATTACCTCTCCGTGGATATCTTCACATCTTTTAGCCTCTTCGGCCGCGTCGTATGCATATCCGCATTTTTCACAAAAATATTTAGCTTTCATTGTTTATACCTCTCAAAATAGAATTCAACCAGTTTCTTATGCGTTTGCACAAAGTATATTGCTTTCCCCAACTGATTTTGTAATACACATCTTTACAACAATAATCATGTAACGATATTGTGTATTTCGATAATTTAAAGCCTTTTTCTTTGAGTTCTTTTTTATCTTGTGATCGTAACTCTCCATGAAATATCACACTATATTCCCCATGACGAGCGGCCCAATTAATATCTTCAATACACGTCTGGTATGAAGGACTAACTTTTGCACGTTCTTCGGTTGCTAGTTTTCTTGCTTCTTCCGCTGTCGTTATCATGTATTCTCCTTTCCAGGAAGGCGCCGGGCCAGCCATGTTCCGGCGCCGCCTGTCATTAATACACTATGTACCAATCATTGCTTAACATGTCTGCCTGACTGGCCAGCCATCCAATTTGGGTCCCTGACGTGCCGACGAATGCAATGGCACAATTTCCAATGTTCTTGTGCATGGCATTCATAACTTTGTTATCAGAGGTTACATAACTAATGTTTCTAGCCAGCTCAATGTACTGCCCTTTACCGTTCCACCCTTCGCGGGCACATCGTCCGCCTTTTTTTAATATCTGCAACGCCACGCCGAAAGATAAACGTGTATTTGGCGTTGCTTCTGGTGTATTAGCTTCAACGAGTTCATACGTTTCCTCGAAAATATCCGGCTTGCACGGATACAGTTCGCCGTGTACACCTGTGATGATATAATCGCCGACGAGGGCCTTCATATCACCTTCCAGCGTACGGATAATCATTTCTTTATCTGTCTGATATGCTTCGATAACTACCGGTTTCTTTACGTATTTAGCCATGTTCTATCTCTCCTTTTTCATTCATGCTTTTACTCATAGCTCTTTTAACTGTTTCTATCATGCAATAATTGATCGTGCGGATTTCGTCGCCTTCTACGGTAAATCGGGCCGGGTAGGCCATAGGGCATTGTCCGTCTCTGACGCAATGCTCCATGGCGTGGTCCTTAGTGCACATATGTACGCGGAAGGCTTCTAGCAGGTTTAGTAGCCTGGTTTTATCGTCTTTGCTCATTTGTTTCTTCCTTTAACCGCGTCGATTTACACGCGTTTTACCTTCTTCGGTGGATACCACTAATCAGTAGGCAGATACTGCAACCAGCGTCGCTGTCACAGGCCGGACAATATACATTGCCATACGTTATTTCTGCATAGCATTTATTCCCCATGCCGTCTTGATAGTAATTACTGCACCATTCTTTCTGCTTCTTTCTTAGCAGCTCTACTAGCTTTGCGTTTTCTTCGTCGGTCATCCTGGACACCTCTTAGTCTTTTACACAAAAGTTTTCCCACTTCTTGTAGACGTCAACATAGGTTTCACCCTTGTCGCCGTTGTGTGTGACTTCGTAGTACATGCCGTCCGATACGGTCGTACTGGCTAAGCACTTCCAGTTCTGCAGTGTTTTGCAGAACCACACGACAAAGACGTCATCCATCGTGATTTGCTTCTTGTCGGTCTTGTCGACATGAGCATTGAAATAATCCATGACAATCTTTCTTGCTTTTTCCTGCATCTGTATACCTCCTAAAATCCCCAGCTTACCATGATATTATCGTCACTGAGTGCCACTTTATAGCCGTCTTCGTCGAGCTTGCGGGTCAATGCCTTATCTACATTGCTATCGCCCGTTAGAGCCAGCGTGACGTAGCTTTTTCCGCTAAGATATGCGCGTTCAATGACTTCGTCTATGTGTTTCGTGCTAATGTCCGTTTTTCTCACCTCTTTTTTCTGAACAGGATTTCTCGCTTGTCCAACATGCATGACATCGTCTTATCATCCCATGCCGGGCATACGCGAACGCGTTTCGCCCCGTCGGACGTTTTCTTCGCCTGTTTAATCGCTTCAGCTTCCCGCGGCAATAAGGCTATGTGCCAAACAGGTTGCCGTCAGTAGTAGTGCGATGGCCAATGCATCCATCAAGACAACGTAGACGGTCAGTATATTACTCAGCTTCATGTTGTTCCTTTCTAGTCTTAGTTAATCGTTTTAGATTCCCTTCTACGAGCTTTTTCTTTAACTTCGGGTGTAGTTCATAGAGTGAAAAATTCAAGTCTGTTATTTCGCTTACAGTGATTTCCACGCGCGGGTCTTCGGCGTCGATACCGGCTATCATCGAGCCGTCGATTTGGGCTATGTAGCCGTCATCCTCGATGATTCCCGCACTTTCGAGGATATCTGCCGTCGCCTGGACCAGCCCGAACAAATCGGGCCAGCCCTTGCGGTTCGGCATATAATACCTAGCGGTCATCGTAACGGCACATCCAATCGGCTTAATGGGCCTTCTTTGGGCTTTTAACTTCCATAAAGCATCATTTGCATATTCTCTGTAAGCTTTACCCTGTACAAGGCCGTAGCGCGTCTTCTGGAGCGAATTTTTCTTAGTCATGGGCCGCCCATGGATGACGAATTGGTATGTCATTTCTTTTCCCCGAAAGTGCGGAGCAATAAGTCGGCGAGGTCCTCTCCTAAACCTTCGATAGTTTCATCATCTTCGATGATTTCATCGTCTTCTTCGTCGTCCGGATCTTCTTCCGGGTCTATGTCGATAATGTGTTCTGTCGTCACTTTGAACGGTTCATTGTTGAGTGCGGACTTTGCTACGATGAGCATCACGTCTGCCAGGTGTGTCCGCATCGTAATGCCTTTGTAATTAAAGCCTTCTATCGTGATGGAGAATTTCTGGTCCGGGCTGCTGATACCCAAAATAGTCGCCAATGTGGCTTCGAGGTTGATTCTTTCTGCTTTAGTCATGGTTTTCATGCTCCTTTTCGCTTGTAATCAAAAAATCTAAATACTGCCGGGCCTTCATGAGGTCTTTTAGTGGTGTCCCTTTCGCCGGGTAGCGGTACAGGTACTTGACGATATTGCCGATGTACATGGCATCAGCTCCCGTCGCTCCGCTGGTCATGATTTCAATGGCCTTGGTACATTCCGTACCGCGCCAGGTGTAGTGGTTCGGGTGCTGTACATCATCCATCTGCATCACTCCTTTCTATAGCATTTCGCTGAATATGCTTTCAAAAATCGGTACAGGGATAGAGTTCCCGGCTTGCTTATACAGCGCTCGCCGAGAATTAACACCGGCGGCCGCTTCAAAGTCAGAATCGTTGTATCCTTGGAGTCTCCAACATTCTTTTTCGGTTAAGTATCTGTATTTACCATTACCTATGGGAAGACAGCCACTCCCCGGCGCTCTGTCTGGTCGCTCCGTGATTGTGTAGCAGTAATCTTTGATAATCGGCAGGCGGCGCACAGTCCCCGTTTTCCCGATTGCCCGTAACATACTTGGTGCTTTGACGGTATAAAAGTCGTCTACTGGCCCGCTTTCCAGGTAATCCATAATAGGTTTCATAGGTTTTCGTTCGAGCGCGTCAAAGTCAAAATCTTGACCTCCGAGTAATGATATGGTAAATATCCGCTGCCTGGCTTGAGGTATTCCAAAGTCTCTGGCATCTAACATGCAAAAACTGCTTGTATAGCCCAGCTTTTTCAGCTCATCCATGTACCGCTCATGGTTATGTACCATGTAGCGGCTTCTTACATTCTTCACGTTTTCCCAGATAATGGCTCTTGGTCGCCATAAGCCCATGTTTTTAACAATATTTAGCGTTTCCCACATGAGCGACGATCGAGTCCCACTTCCGGGGTCTGCTCCCTTTTGGCGGCCCGCGATGGAAAAGTCCTGGCAAGGACTGCCGTGAATGAGAATATCCGGCTTTAAATTCCATCCGCGAACGTCCTGCGTTTTGTACGGGAGTTCGTTCGCAAACATGGCATTGTAGCTTCGCACTGCTTTTTCATCTATTTCCACGTAATCTATCGCTTTTACGGGAATACCTAAATTCCGCAACGCAACTCTAGGGCTACCAATTCCACCGAACAACTCTAAGATTTTCAACAATTAAATCACCTTCATTCATCTGCATCAGCCACTTTCATGAATCGCCATTTCCATGCAACGTCCGGATATTTTTCGTGGTTTACTTCGCTCATGAACATGCGTAGCGGCCGCGCCCAGATGAGTTTAGGTTTTTGGGTATCCTGGTACACCACGTCCAGCCCGTCTCTCTCTGTATCTCCTGCAATGCAGATGATTTCATAGATATGGCCTTTGAAGTGTTTCCATTTTTCGCCCGGCCTCGGATAATCGTGCATGAAAAAAAGTTCCATGTTATTCATCCCTTTCATCCCGTAACGTCTTCAACAGTTCCGTAGCTCTTTCAATACGTTTCCTGAAGCAGTTACCGACTGCGATATTCAACGTGTCTTTCATTTATGCTTGTTCCTTTCCAACACTTTATTCCTTGCCTGGTGTGCGACACCGGGTCGCGGCCCGTGGCACTTTATCGCCCGTGGCCGACATTCCCGATCATCTGCACATACCGGCATGAGCTTCCCGTCTACCGTCACCACATAGTGCCGGTAGCCCGTGAGTTTCTTATGGCAGTAATAGCAGCGTGTCACATTGCATCACCGCTTACTGATTAAGCCGTTCTTTCAAAATCGAACCGGCCTTGAATTTCATGCTGTTATGGCCGGTCGTTTCCATCATTTCTCCGGTCTGGGGGTTGCGTGCCGTGCGGGGCGCTACGAACTTCTTTTCAAATGAGCCGAATCCGACAAAGGTAATCTTGCAGTCCTGCGCTACGAGGTCGGCGATAGTACCCAACATTTCATCCACGATACGGGCGCAAGTGCCTTTCGTCTTGCCGCTCCGCTGTGCTACGGTGTCAATAAACTGTTTCTTCGTGATGTTCTTCATTTTTATTACTCCTCTCTAAAATGGGATTTCTTCGTCGGCGACTTCGCTACCCATGTTGTTAAAACCGCCGTTATTGGCCCTCACTGGCCGTACAACCTTCGCAATGCGATTGACAAGCAAGTTGTATGCTACTTTCTGTGTACCGTCCTTAGCGGTGTATTCATGCATATCTATCTTGCCTGTTACTTCTACGCGATTGCCGCGCTTGACGTCCTGGACAATGGATTCTGCCAGCTCTTTAAAAGCGGTGCAGTACCACCATTGACTTGTCCAGTCTTCCTTGCTCTTGCCGCTCGTCCCCGGCAGCTTCTTGTTATCCGCTACCGAAAACGTCACGACGGGCGTCCCTTTGGCAGTGACCCGGCTTTCCGGGTCCTTGCCAATATTGCCGATTACTGTGATTGTGTTCATTGTCTATCACTCCTTTTTTTGGTGTCGGCCGTTACCCGGCCAAACACTGCCTCGCCTTGCCCTTACGAAACGAAACCTTACATAACAGAACCTTGCCATAGCTATAATCAGCTCTGCCTAACAATGCCTTTGCACTACACTGCACTGCTATGCTTCTCCATGGCCGGACGGCACAAGGCCGTACGTAGCCTTCACTTCTCAGCACTCCGCCTTTACCCTGCGAAACAGCACTATAGATTGCCATTCCATCGCAATACGTTCATGACAAGTCCTTGCCATGCATTGCCCTGGCTGTGCTATGCCAAACGTTACAATGCTATGCCTCCGCCTCGCCAAACTTTACTTGACTTTACTTTACCTTCGCGTGACTATACCCTGCCTTTCCATTACGTGGTGTTGCCTTTCGTCGCCCTCACAGCGCTATGTATTGCCATACCACCGCGTAACCTTACTTTGCCCTTGCTCAATGCTACGATGCTATGCCGCCGCTGTACTCAACCAGGCCTTGCTTTGCCGTCACATTTCTTGGCTATACACGGCCATTGCCTCACCCCACTGTACGACTCTGTGCCGTAGCTAAACATTACCGAACCATTCTATGCCGTTACGCCACGTCACACCGCGGAACAGTACCGTGCCTTTGCATGACACAACCATACTAAACTATGCCTTTGCTTCTCTTCGCTTGCTGTGGCCTTAGCCTTTCAGCATTTTCTTGATACGGTCTACTTCGCTTTCCGCATCCTTGATTTCCTTGATGTCGATTACCTTATAGCGCCCCTTACCTGCATTTCGCCACTGTCCTAAACCGTTCTTACAACCAAACGCCAGCCATTCGAGCACTGCATCAGCATATTGGTCGCTTTCAATTTCGACGACGAATGTCATTCGGCTTCCAGCGGGAACTGTTTCACTGTTTGCCAGCGCCACGCGTTCGCCCTGTGCGGTCTGCGCTCTCAACGGCCGCTGGCAGTCGCCGATTTCAGCGCCTTCCGGCATTTCAATCATGATTTTCCGCGGTTCGACAAAGATACAACCGTCGATGACTTTCTTGTAAGCTTTGATTTTATTCGTGTGGGCGGCGAACTTTTCGCCTTTGCAACGCTGTAAGAATCCAGCGGCCGCTTTGAAGAACCCGCGGATTTGATACGAGTAGACGAACGGTTTGCCGTCTTCCTTCGGGAAAATCGTCTTGCCCTTTTCGACGACGGCTTCCACGCCCAGCGCTTCGACTTCTTCTTCCCGGCTGGCGGCGTCCGGCGCTTTCGACGCGATGAATTCTTCATGAATCTTCGGGTCGCTGTTCGCTGTCCCCAACATTTCTTCGATGAGTTCGATAGTTACCTGTAATTTCTTCATTTTGATTTCCTCCTGTTATCCCTGTAAAAATTATCTGGCTCCACGGTTGCCGTGGTATATGTCGACTGGCCCGTTCTGCTTCTCATACGCTTCTAGTGCCGGGTAATCTATGTTGCACTCTACATTGAGGCATTTCATGAATTCCCATATGGGCACTTCGTTATGAGTCAGTACGTAGACTTTGTCTTTGTAGTAGTTCTGCAAATCCTTGAGGCGTTTGTCACGCCACTTATACTTCGTGTACAGCGTCCAGAATATGACGATGGCTACCCCGGCTATCATGTCGCGTGTCTTCGCCATGAGTTTCAGATCGTGTGTCCGGCCGGTTATCATTTTCTGCATCCGTTCGGCGATACGTTCGTTTAAGAACCGGTCGAATCCATGTTCACATAGTTCGTCGCGCCAGTCGTAAATGAAGCCTTCCTGGAATTCGTCGAGATGCTCCCACATGTCGTTCATCGCGGCGAACCGGTTGCGGCCGAATCCGTATTTATCGTGAAGGCAGCTGAACAATAATGTCGTCGCCCAGTCCGTACCGCTTTCGGCCCCGGCTTCACGCCGTACTTCCATGCGCTGCCTGTCCCGTTTCGCCAGGGCGCGGCTGATAGCGTTCATCGTATCAGCCCTTTCTTGCGGACCATGTAAGCGCCGTATGACAATCCCGCTTTACGGGCGGCCGCAATGTCATCATCGAGGGCCGTCCGGAGTTGGCTTTCAAAGCCCGCTACGGCTTTATCCCTCGTCCTTTTCATGCGATTACGCGCCTGGATAATCGTTTTCGGTCGCATGATCTGGTAGTAAATCTTCTTCCACGCATCGCGGCAATCCGGGCATACGCTGAATCCGCTCATCATAGGCTTATCGCATACAATGCAGGTAGGCCGGCGTGTATAGCCCTGCTTTCGGCAGGCGTCCCAGTCCCAATAGCGCTTCGTGAATTTATCGAGGCAGGACTGGCACAACCGCTGTGCTTTATATTGCGGGTCGAATTCATCCCCGCACACCATGCATTTACTCATCTTGCTGCTCCTCTCTTCATGACAATGGCCATACTCACAAGCCCCGTGTTCGGGTCCAGCCAGAAACGCATGTATTCGTTACCCATGCGCATGTTGCAGGCCATCCCTTCCTTGAAGGCGGGGGCATTCTTGATAATCAGTTCGTCCGGGATTCCGGGAACCGCCCGGCGGGCGAATTCGATGATGTCTTTCGGCACGTCATCCAGCGACGGCGGTTTCTTTTCCTTGTCCGGCCGCGTCGTCCACTGGCTTCTAAGGCCGCTTATCATGTCGTGGATGCGCTTGCGCCCGGCTTCGTTTACCGGGGCTTCCGGCAGTGCCTGGTAGTCCGGCACGGCGTTGATTCTCCGCTTAACTTCTTTCTTGATCATCGTCACGCTCGGCATAGTGTCGGCGCTGTCAATCACGCGTCCCACGGCCCGCAGGACGTCGCCGTCGCTGTAGCGTTCAAACTGGAGCATCATCGCGCCAATGAATTCATCGCCATTCTGGCCACTCAGCTTCCAGGCGTCATTTGGATAAGAGCCTCTTAATATCTTCAAAACTTGATTGGCTGTGTTGCTCGTCATATTCTTTGCACATCCTTTCTCTCCGTGCGTCATCTTCCCGCAGCCGTTCGTCGCGGGTCTTATACCGCGGGCGGTTGTTGTCCCGTCGTTCCCACGTACGTACAGCTGCCTTCCAGTCCTTCATGGGTGTTTTACTGGCTATCCAGCCCCGCGCTTCGTAGTAATCAACAAAGTATTCCGGGTCAATGCCGTTCTGACGTTCTTCGCAATAAGCGCGAACTTCATCCACGGTAGGTTTGACGAAACGTTTACTCTTTTTAGGTACCTGGGGGAGCGCTGGGGGGTTATCCCCCTTATTATCTAAAGAAGATTTGTTATAAAAAGATTTATTACTCTCTGGGTAGTTTTCTACCCCACCCCTGGGGAAATTTTCTACCCCACACCTGGGGGAATTTTCTACCCCACTAGGGTAATCATCAGCCTTTTTTTTCAATGACGTTTCAAACATTTTCCGTTTAAAATCGTTTGATACGGTAATAGTTCGCTTGAGAATCTGTTTTGTTTCTGTATCCCTAGTCGTTTCAACGTTGATAATCCCGTTATCCTTCATCTTGCCTACGATTTGTTTCGCGCGGTCCTTGGATACCCCCAGAAACTCTCCAATGGTTTTATTACTCATCCAGAACTCAGTGAAGCTATCAATCTCGGCTATTAAGCATTTTTCCTGCAAGCTAAGCTCTTTCGAGTTCCATAGTTCGGCGGGAATCCATATGCCTTTAAATTTCCTTTCCATTTCTTATCTCCCTAAACCTTTCTCTCATCGCCTTTGCGTCGGGACCGTGTGCTCGTTCGTGGCAGTCCCGACACAGCACAATGAGGTTATCTAAATCACTCGTCCCGCAGTGTGAACGGAACACGATATGATGGATTTCCGCAGCAGGTGCGCCGCAGTTCTCACATAAGCCGCCAGCCCGTTCATAGGCCGGCAGGCGGTTCTTTTTATACAGCGCGTCGTCACGGCGTTTCCGTTTATTCATCTCGTTCGGGCCTCCAATCATCAATGAGCGCCTGGACCCATTCGCGGTCCTCAACGTTCGCACCGATCTGGCTGGCCTCGTCAACGAGGCAGTCAATTAGTCGGCTCATGTCGTGCGTGTCGTACACGCTGGACCCGGCGTATAAGTGCAGGACGGTACAGCCCTTTACCTTGCTGGCCCCGGTATCAATGGCAATCCACCCAATACCGTTGTGACGCCAGTCCCGGCACACGCTGGCCGCCAACTTCTGCTGGACACATATTGGCGTAAATCCTTGTGAATCTTGGATAGATTGCCGATATACTTCTTCTTTGCTGACATATTGGCCATCGCTGGACAGCTTCTCGGCTATCCGTTGGCACAACAGCCAGCAGTAGGAGTTGGCATTTAATGAGCGCTTTTCTGAATAGCGCTTAATCTCGATGGAGTAATCTCCGTCGACTTTGATATTATTCAAATCTTCGGTGAGCGGTGCTGGAATCAGCAGCATATAGCCGCTGTTCCCTTTGAGCACCTGGATACCTTTCGCATGAAACTTCATGGTGCTATACGCCTTCCATCAGTGCGGCGTCGTCGGCCGCCATAGCGGCCTTTACCCATACATTGAATTGTTCGTAAAAGGCCTTGGCTTCCGGCAAGGTCAATTCGGAGAAACGGTTCTTGTGGTACTTTTCTTTGACTAATGGCAGGACGAACGCCGTAGCCCCATTCTGCCGCGCCCAATCAGTAACCAGCTGGAAATATTCACGAACCGTCTGCGGTACACCGGCCGGAACGGAATTATTTTCCGTTTGTGGCGTGGTATTAAGTTGATCCGAATCTTTCGAATCATCAATACAGAACAGCCCGTTTAGCGCATATTTCCTAGCATATGAAGATGAACTGCCAGTTACCTGGCTATCATCCATTCCCTTGCGGGAAACAGGTTCCCTTGCCAATGCCGATACGGATACCTGTTCCCCATCTCCGGTATCAATCAATGTTGCCGTAGCTTTGATATAATACCGGTCCCCGATAAGGACTACGTCATCGCTCATGAGAAGTGTAAGTCCTTGTTCACTAAGCAGGGGCTTAGCTGATTCGACAATGTCCTCACAGCTCCGATAGGCATATTTGCCAAAATTATTGTATTGTGATTTCGGGGCTTTCAGCCTCATCTGAATATTCGTTAGCTTACTGTAAATTGCGCTCATGCTTTATGAACCCCCTTCAGCTCATATTCAAATCCTAGGGAATCTAATTTTTCCTGCAAATGTTCTAGATCCGATTCCCCCATGACGCCGTAAAAGATAACATTGACGTTGTAAGTCGGAATTTCCGGCGCTGCAGGTCCGGTGGCAATGTGTTCATTAATAACAGGCTCCTGTACAGCAGGTTGTGAAATGCTCGGTTCACGCGCGGCTGCTTTCCGGCGTTCGGTTTCCTGGCGAATGGCTTCTTGACGTGCCGCTTCCCGGCGCTCAGCTTCTTGACGCGCGGCTAATTCGATTTCCTTTTGCCGTTTAACGTCGGCTTCTACAACTTCCTTAATTTCATTAAATGGAATGTCGTTGTTCGCCATATTCAGATACTTTGTGGGATTAAGCGGAGTGGCCAGGCCAGACGTGCTATTAGCCATTGTGACAATGGTTTTGACCATTTCACGCTTTTCTTCAATCATTTTTTTCTTTTCTTCGTCTGCCGTTTGCATTGCCAGCAGTCGGGAAACTTCCCTGTCAATAGCGACGGTGGTTTCTGACCATTTCGCGGTTTTGTTGTACCACCGCTTGTCAATGTTGAATTGGACGATATACGCGTTCTTGAGTCCGGCGGCTTCCGCTTTCTTGTCGAACTCCGAATTAATTGCGTTATCCAGCGATTCCAGCCGCTGTGTTTCGTAGCGATCCAGCTGTTTCCGCAATGGCTTTTCAACGTCTTCGATGATGATAGCCAATTCATCACACTGACTCTTGAATAAGTGTGAAGGCTGATTCAAGAGTTGCTTCCCTTCCCGTTCAAATTTTTTTAATCCGGTTCGAAAGGAAACGACTTCGCGCAATGCTTTCTGGCTATCTTCTACGTTTTCGTCGGTGACAACCAAATTGGCATATTTTTCTGTTACAGCTTGGAGATAATTCTTCACATCATCCATATTCCAGGCTAATGCTGTCGGTTCGTTTGTGATTTCCGGTGTTACCGGAAGAATAGTATTCGTTACGTTTTTCATGTTATGCTGCTCCTTTCGCCATTTCGGCTCGTGTCAATAATTCGTCAAGTTCCTTTCTGGTTTTGCCATCCAAGGTGTCGTCAATCGTCCATAATGCCAACTGAAAGGCGCCTACCAGGCTGTCAAAATCAACATAGTCATCGTCCCGGCTGTCAAGCATTTCGTTGCCAATAGCTTCCAGCCGTCCGCAGTGAATTCGTTGGCCTATCATTATTAATTCTTCCCCAATATCCATACGCTCATAGATACGGGAAATGTCGTTATGGAATCGTGATAAATTATCCATTGACGCCCTCAACTTTCTGCCTTATAATTAAGGCAATCAACTAAATACATCTAGCCTCGTAGGCCTTGCGTAACCGTCGCAAGGTCTACTTTACTATTACAATCTTCTGGCCGACTTTAAGGCCATGGTCCGGCGCGATGTCATTCAGCTTCGCAAGGTCGTAAATGACTTTACGAATATCCTGATCATCACTAGACAGCCCGGCGGCTATGTCCCAAAGCGTTTCTCCTTCTTCCACGTAGTGGACTTTGGAGATTTCCGCTGCTTTCTGTTCATAGGCCAGCTTCGCCCCGGCGTACCAGCCAATGCCACAAGCCGTGGCAAGGGTCAGCGTAAAGGCAATCGCACTGGCAATCCGCTTGAAAAGCTTGCGATCGTGCCGCTTTTCCGGCGTGTGGTCGCGTATTTCAATCGCTTTCATCACCCATCACTCCTTTCAATGCTTCACAAATACAACTCAACTTTTCTTTCAAGGCTCTGTTCTCTTCGGACAGGGCCTTATTTTTGCCCTCGAGCCTTTCCCATTCCAGCGGCCCGTGCGCTGGCTCTTCGTATTCACAAAGGGCCAGCACGTCCGCCGCCCGGTAGAAGGTGCCAGGGAGGCCGTACAGGCGTTTCAGCCTGCCGTCGCTCTCCATGCGGCAGATGGTCTGCCGGGAACACTTGAAAAGCTCTTGCAGTTCTTCGGAGCTGTAACACATCTTCATGGCTATCGGCTCCTTAGTGGCCTGCTTCCTGGTCGTCACGTTCAATCATGGGGAGAATGTCGTGACTCTTGAGGAATTCATACAGGAACAAGCGCCCTTTCTGCGTCCATTCCGTCTGCATGTTACAATCCGGTTTGCCGTCTGTATGGACAAAATCGAATGTTTTGCTATGCGTATAGCCTTTAGCCTGGTACTTCGCATACAGGAACCACTGTTTCCCGATTTTGTAAATGACATGCAGTTCATGAAGCAGTTTGTTGAACCCCGCGGCACTCATGCCGTAATCTTTAGCAATGGCAGTCGTTGTGACTGTACCCTTGCTTGATAAGATGCGGTCGGTGTAATCGGCTTTCGGTTTCAGTTCGCCGATAACCTGTTTTGCACTGGCCGCTTCCAGTTCGGCGTGTTTCCGTGCTTCTCGTTCGGCTTTCAGCTCCGTCGCCAGTTTGATAAGCGTGTCTGGATTCAGCAGGGCTTCTTCTATCTTTTCCGGCGTCATGTATGCACCGTGTTTACGGATGGCCGGGAGAACTTCACTTGTAATCCAGTGCTTGAACTTTTTGGCTGTCGGAAGCTTACTGGAAAGAACCAGACTGTAAAGGCCGGATTCGTTGATGATGGTTTGGTTTGGATTTCCTTTACCGTCGCGAATCACGACGGTATTCTTATCATCGTCATCAACATGTTTTGCTATAGCATCACGAGTGTTACTATAGCCAAGAGCTGTAGCCACATCTTTTGCAATGAACCACGGTTCTCCATCTATCGTTACTATTCTTGCCTGCCCGAATTCCGGGCTGTTGAAAATCTGTAATTCGTTCATGGTTTTATCCTTTCGTTTTGAAATGTAACATTTCTTTTTGAAATGTTTAAGGCGCAAAAATAGAGTCCAATGTCGTATGCAAAACCTTTGCTATGTTTTTAGCTGTCTCTACATCTGGCTTTCTGTCACCGGATTCGTAGAGAGAGATTGCCGTCTGACTCATGCCTAACAGCTGTCCCAGTTCGACTTGCGTCAAACCTCGTTTATCTCTAAACTCCTTTATTTTATTTTTCGGTTTCAAGGCTCTCACCCCTTTCTTGCTACACCATTATTATATTTCAAATCGAAATAAATGTCAATGATTATTTCGTAAAGAAATTTGAAAAAATAGCAATTTTGAAATATAATTATTTCATAGGGGAATATTACATACTGAAATAATTAAAAGGCGGTGACACTATGAAAATTGGAGACAGAATGAAGAAATTAAGAGAAGAAAAAGGATTAATGCAACAGGATGTTTGCAACGCATTGGATATTGAGCAAAGTACACTTGCGAATTACGAGAACAATCGCCGCGTACCTAAAACAGATATTTTAATCGAAATCGCCAATTACTATGGTGTATCGCTGGATTATCTTGTTGGCAGGACGGATGATCGCTTTGATAGCTCGAAACGACGCCCCAAAGATTTAAATAAATTCTTGCAACAATCAGAAATCATATTTGATGGCGATACCTACAATCTTACAGACGAAGACCGAGATTTAGTTATGAAGTCTCTTGAGGTTGCCTTTTTAGCGGCAAAACGAGCGAACAAACGCAAAAAAGGCGACACTCCTACTAAATAGAGGTGTCGCCTTATGGTCAGAAAAAATATAAGATTACGCGTCAAGAACCTGGTAAGGAAAATGGGGACAGCCAGCCCCTTACAAATAGCTGATATGATGAGGATACCCATTGTATACGCCGAACTGCCTAAAGGTATCCGCGGGTATCTTACAAGGCCGTTACGCCGGAAGGTCATTGTACTCAACGACAAACTGGACGAACGGGAAATACCGATTGTCGTTGCTCATGAGTTAGGCCACGCACTGATGCACGGGGCGGCCGGGACATTCCATGCCGATACCGTGAACTATTGCAACGCACGGAGCGAATACGAGGCTAACATGTTCGCGCTGTATCTTCTATCCTACTGCTACGATATAGACGAACGGCTCTTACAGGCCGCACCCAGGAACCGGGACGTAATGACATACAAAGAAGCCCATTCATTACTCTGTCACTGTATCGAAAGCGAATAGGATGTTACAAAAAAATCAGCTAGAAAGGTGGTATTTCATTGGGCGTACTTGTAAGCATTTTGACAACCGTTTTAGGGATGTATCTTATAACAATATTTAGCCAAAAGGAAAAGCCACTTTCAAAAACTGGTTTCATGACAAGTTGCATCGTCACACTTGTTTTGTTCGCCGCTTTAACTTATTGCTTCCATCAGCTGGCATTTGAAAACAGGCTGGATTATCACGACTATAGAATGGTCAATGATTATATCCATTCTTTGAACAACAAAGAAAAAGAAAAATTCCAAAAAGCGTTAATTTCCCAAAAAGCCAATATAGATAAGAAATACGGGGTTGGGCATGACGTGTCTGGCAATAAATATGACTCGGCGGATACTATTGCTATGAAAAATTCAGAAAGATTCGGTGTATATGCTAATCCGTTAAAGGTTGAGGAATATTTTGACGATGACGCTTACTACTATTGGGATCATATATATTATTTTCATGGTGCTATTTATCTCGGAGCTATGTATTGTTTATATCGTCGCAGGGTAAAACAAAAATAAGCCCGTATCGAAGGTTGAACCTCTCCTACCTATAGAAGCGAGAGATCATTGATTGAAACAGTACCAGCCTTGGCAGCCGAAACTAATACACGCTTAATGCGTTTTAACGCAGACCTGCGTTAAAGGAGCGATGAAAAAATGAATCTTATATTATGGGTTGTGTTATTTGCTCTCATCGGCCTTGGAAAATATGCTATAGGAGAAATAAAACAAAACCGCAAAACAAAAGGAATTGCACTGCTGATTGTTACGATCGTCCTCATGATTGCATGGTTCGCTTTGAAAGGTCATATGTCCCGCAATCTAACGTATTAGTTGTCATGTACAGAAAGGCGGTAATACTATGAAAAAGCTGTTCATACTACTATGCATGTTGTTATCCATCGGTTTTACATCTTTTGCTTCCAGCTGGTATTGGATTGGGGCTGATTCCACCGGAAACCAATGGTACGTAGATAATGAAAATGTTTATACACATTGGATAACATCTCGAGAAATGAGTGAGAACCTATACGATTACCAACACGGCTTATCCCCCATGTATCATACTTATAAGGTTGTATGGATAAAAATAAATAATACAGACGGAACTTATGCAAAGCAACGGATAAAAGTAATGAGAAATAAAAAAATGGAACTTTTGAGTTACGTTAATTATGACAGTGACGGAAGTGTCATCGATGCCGATACAATCAGTTTTCCAGAAGAGACGGATATTATACCAGATACAATGGGAGAAGCACTATATGAATTAATATTTTAAAATTAATGGTTGCAGGCACAAAAATAAGCCTGTATCACAACATACAGGCTTACAAGGAGGGATTTTATCATGGATTCTAAAACGTTGAAAGCATTGCAGTTCTTTTATAAAAGATTGTATAGGAAAAATTTTCAATCAAATATCGTATAGGAAAAAATTTCAATCAAATATCACAAACGGGGTTACCAGCTGGAACTAAAAAAATCATCGGGAGGCAATTCTATGAAAAATGTAAAAAGAGTCATATCATTAACATTGTTGTTTGTATTTGCTTTAGCTGCAATGGCTTTTGCATACATCGGTAACGCTAGGTCTGGTATTTTCCATTATGATAGTTGTCAATATGTGTACAGAATGAACAATAGTAACAAGGTGTACTTTGATTCACGCGAAGATGCTGTTGATGCCGGTTATCGCCCATGCCGAGTCTGTAGACCTTAGTAAGAAACAGTAAAATTTGTATTTAGTTCCAGCTGATATTACTTTAGAACCCAAAATAAGCCCACATGGCTACCATGCAGGCTTATTTTGGGTTCCAACAGGGATGGAGACAGCGGCCAGCCCCAGGAGCAAGGGAATTCTAACCCATACCGCGGCTGGCAGATGGCGGCAGGGCTACTCCCATTCCGGGAACCCAGCTTTGTTCCTTCACAAGCTGGCTTCTCTCTATTATATCATTCTTCAAAATCAGAATCTAGTTTCCTTGCATAGTGCAGGAGTTTCTTTACACTGCAGATTTCGTCGAGTAGTTGTTCAACTGCCGCGTCCTCTCCCTGTTCGTCACGGAGCATGATATAAAGTACGCGATAGAAGTTGTCGGCCGCTTCCAGGTGCAGGATAGCCTTCTTGATATGTGCCTCGAATTCTGGCGTCCAGTGTTCCGCGCGGTATGCCTTTTCGGCTTCATCCCAGCCCATATCTAAGTAGTAGCGTGCGTTTTCATACAGCATCATGTTCCGCTTTTCGGGCGTGTCGACGAATTCATATACATCCTCGTCGTCTGTCGGCTTGATTGCGTACTGGTTCCCGCTTTGTTTCATTCTCAAATACATTTCCATGGTTCATCTCTCCCTTCACTATATAGCCACGGCGGACAATGGAATCTGACGGTTCCAGGAATATTTTTCCGCCTTCACTAGTAACAGGACAGGAAGAACCATTTCAAGTACCACTTTTCAAAAAAAATGTAACGTATTCATTTTCGTTGCAGACTCGTTCCATTCGTTCCATCTTCACGGCTAGTCAATCCAGGAGGCAGCTATGTATAACATCAATCACAACTTTACATACCGTCAGAAGGATAAAGGCTGGCAGGTCATACTTTCTTACAAGGACGGTGATAAATGGCGTCAGAAGAGCAAACAGGGGCTAAAGACCAAACAGCAGGCAAAGGCCGCCGGAAATAAACTATTGGCAGAATTACAGCGAACGTTCGTGCCGTCGAGTAATGAATTGGCAGATATTACCTTGCGCGACTTTATCCCGATCGTGTTACGGGATAAGCAGGAACTGGCTTTGTCGAGTCAAAAGGCGTATAAGAAAACAGCTGTATTTTTCGATGAATTAGCCGACAAGCCACTACGTAGCATCACGCGGCAGCAGATAATTGCTATACTGAATGAAAAGAACCAATACGCCCCCAAAACCAAGGAACTACGGCTTACTACGTTGCGGAGCATCCTAAACCATGCCCGGACCAATTACGGGCTTGTATCCATTAATCCTGCATCAAGGATACAGATACCGCATCCGAAAGAAGCAAAGAAAATACGGGCCATATCCGCCATGGAATTTCAATCGCTCATAGATAGCAAGGTCCGCAAAGGCTGTGAATACTATAAAGATATTGTGATGGTCGCTTACTATAGCGGGATGAGATACGGGGAGATAATCGCATTAGAATGGGGAGATATAGATTTTCACAACTACACATTAACGGTAGCAAGGCAAATCAAGCAACAGCCGTCAGACGGCAAGCCTGTATACGCAGTAGGCCCGCTGAAAACGCAAAACTCATACCGAACAATCCCCATCCCCGCCCTTCTTGTTGAAATGCTGGAGAAGGTATCACGGATGGCAGATAGGGTATTCCCTCTCGCATCCCCGCATACACATAATGTCAACCAGTGGATACAGCGAACGTTGTCGCACACCTCCATACACGATATGCGTCATTCATACGCAACAAATCTAATCGCCAACGGCGTGGATGTACAGACGGTAGCGGCCCTTTTAGGTGACACAATCAACACGGTCATTAACACATACTTGGACTTTACGGAAGATATGAGACGGGCGGCGTCTGACAGCGTGAATCGGATATTCTCAAAATGATTTTTGACGAATTTTTGACGAGTAGTAAGGAATCGCTTATTTTATGCGCTTTTACGGTATTAACAGACAACGTTAAATTATCGTAAGTAATATTCGAGCGATATTCGCAAGCCCTTGCAGGACTTTATAAAAGGCTTCATTAAGCCAGTTATTACGTTAGTTTGTACTTTGTAAGTCTTTGCTAATGTTTGCAAATTCCCCCAATTTTTCACTTAAAAGTGGGAAGTTTTGTGGGAAGTTTTGGACACATAGTGGGAAGTTTTTTTGGGAAGGGAAAATGCCGCCACAGATAGCACCTGTGGCGGCATTTCATTTACCATATAATTACCACTGTTTGATGGTATACGTAACAGCTGCCGCGTCAATTTTTCGGCCCTCACGTGTGTATGCCATGCCCTCAAAACGCCCTGCCTGATACCCGATGCCGACATAGGCTTTCCCATCGGCTGTCATGACTCCAGCCTTGATTTTGTGATTGTCTTTCAAATTAATTTTGTACACATCGACGACCTGCTTTTTCGGATCAGCCGTGACAGCGGTCCGGTCCGTTTTCTCTAATGCCGGTTCCGGAAGCGTAGCGTCGCCTTCTTTGATTTGCTTGGCTGTCTTTTCGGCGGCTGAATATATGTTTGGTGCATCGACGGTATATGTGACTGTGGGCGGCACTTCTCCGGCATGAATACGCTCAATTTGCCGTGTAATTTCTCTCGATTCTCCCGGATTGACGTTTAATTGCTTCTCCATAGCCCTTGAATTAGTCGAATCGTCATAATTGACCGTCTTTGGCTCTGTGACGCGTTTTTCTTCTTTCCCTATGTAATTTATCATGAAAATAATGAAAAACGCCGTAAAAAGGCATATAAAAAGGCAAAATTTCCAGTTGTCATGCAAAAAAAATTTGATGCGCTCATTCATCATACATCACGTCCGTATCAACGGGATATGTGCCGCCGGCAGACCCGTTGAACGAGTTCTGCCAAATTTTGACAGTCCGTTCGGGATGCTCGCTTTTCCAGTACGGTTTGTCGTCCGGTTCGGACAGCCAGATTTTTACGTAGTCGGCGAACTGTGCCAAATCAATGCGATTTGTCAGCCAGTCATAATTACCATAAATGCCGATGTCGATGCCGGACTGATTGCATGTGAGAATAAATTCAAATACCGATGCTGTCAATGTAGCAGGGTCAACGCCATCCAGCACCTGGCCGGATTCCGCTTCAACGTCCAGCCATACACCGACGTCATCCGTAACACCAGGCGATACTAATGAGCGGTACAGCGAAATAAATGCCTCGGCCTCGGCCCTTGCGTCTTCCGGATTTGTCGCGCCAAAGAAATGATATACGCCGACCGACAGACCGGCCGCGATGGCGTCGTTAATGTGGCTTTGGAAATAATCGTCTTCGTAGATTGTGCCATCGTGCCGGCCCTGGCTCATTTTAATGACACAAAATTCATAGCCTTCTTGCACGGCTGCATCAAAATCAATGTTTGGCTGGCAATACGAAATGTCAAATCCCTGTTTCATCGTTTATCATCCTTTCCTTTTTCGAATTCGTCCGGGACGCCGTCATCGTCATCATCGATTAAGGCTTTACCGAAAAATCCAACGGCCGCGATAAACGACACTGACGTCAACGTCTGAATGAAAGCTGTCATCGCTTGCAAATTCCCCCGGCCGGTCTGTATCCAATCATAGATCCACGCGCCGATAAATAGAGTGATGCACAATAGCACGTGCACCAAAAACCAATAAATCATGATTTTCGGTGCATGTGCAATCTGCATTTTTCTGGTCCGGCTCAATGCTGTAAGTAAAAGTTGCTTTAGCTTATCCATAAATTATGCCTCAATGTGTAGACCCCGGGTCAATTGGCGACTTGATGTACTCGGCGGCAATGTGATCAATGAAACCGTTTTTTCCCTTTAGCGTTTTATAGCACTCAATCATGTTTTGCACGCTGCTGTACTCTTCATCGCTGACGGTATTGCCAGACACGACGTGATACCGATGCCCCTGAATGATTCGATCTCGTAACAAACATTTTACGCCCTCTTCTAATGCGTCATCGCGCTTCGCCCTTTTCTTTATTTCTTTGATTACCCACATAATGAGGGCCAACGTAATGTACGGTACAATATATGATATGACGGTGTTTACTAATGTGCCCATCTGCCCTCCTAATTGTATTCTGCGTCCATATCTTGCAGGATTTTTACAACTGCATTGCGATATTTGGCCGGCACTTTATCGAGTGTGGCACGGCCCATGATCACTCGAAGTGCCCAAAACTTAGCCATTACTTGTCACCTCCGCCATGGCGCTTTCCAGTACGGACACCCTTTCTTCCAGTGTCGGCTCTGAAAAATCGGCCGTCAAGAAGAGCTGGTCGAAATTAGCTTCTACGTCGTCTTTAGATAATTCGGTTTGAATGTTCTTTTCATCCGCCGTCCATACGGTTTGCTTTTCTTCCTGGTCCTGGTTAAATGTAGACCGTTCCGCCTGTGTGATATTCTTCCTAAGATACACGTTAGCGGTACCGTCCGGTAGAGGCTGATACAAAATTTTTGCTGGCTCTGTGTCATAGTAGACTTTCATTTCTCTTTCTCCTTTCATGGTTACTTATAATTTGTTGTGCCTGTTCAAATGCCGATTTTAGTTTCATCTCCTTTCGCAGTTTCCGGCAATCGGAATATTTGAAATATCCTTTATAAGACGCCAGACGTTTTGCCTGGCTGTAGGTAAAGTCATCTCTCGACTTAAAGCGTAGTATCATCCGTCTGGCATGAATGAAATTCTTTGCTCTAATTGTTACTTTCCCGTTACCGTGAATAACAAATCCCATTATATCTATCGGCTCCAATGATAATTTCTTGATATGCCACGTCGGCTTGATTTCCAAATGTAACTCATCTTTCGTGTAAGTGACAAGTTTTTCTACTGCTTTCTTTAATTTTCGTCTATTCCCGCTCATCAGCATCATATCATCCATAAACATTACCATGTGAGATACGCCATCTTGCTGCATTGCATATCGGTATAAAAACGACAGCATAAATTGTGCGCCCCATTGACTAGGCAGCGCACCGATTAAAAATCCCGTGCAATTCTTTGCGCGGCCATACGAATCAATAAGCTCCTTCCATAAATATAAAATGTCTTTGTTTCCGCAATCGTGTTCAAGTAGATTCATAAACAGCCTTTTATCGATAGTCTGATAGCAATGACGTATGTCGAGTTTCACAAAATAGCGGCATTTCGATGTGTACCTAAATCCGTGTTTCTTTGCATAAGCGGCGGCGCGCAAATCCGCTTTAATGTAGCCGCGTATCATGCGGACGCCATATATCTGTCCGCGCCCTTTAATCGACGAGCATTGCTGCAACGTATAGCGTCGGTGCCAAATTTCAGCGCATGACCTGACTGCGATATAGTCAAAGATTTGTTGTAATGCTGATTCTCTGCCAATAAGTCTTCGCTTCTCCGATGTACTGTCAAACCGCTCGCACGTTATCGGCGTGAATTTCGGTACTTTTCTGCCTCTTATGGCAGCCGCGGCATATTTTGTTAGCCAGTCGGTCGCTTCGTTCAGTGTTGTAGCTCCTGTTTTATCCATAAGGCGCTGAAATTTATAGCGTCTCTTATGTCGTTTCAAACATTCATACACAAACGGCCGTATTGTTTGTTCGGCCGTAATATCTATATTTTTACAGCTTTTCTTCATGCTGGTACTCTCTTTCTGATGATAGCGGGTGTTCATTGCTTACTAGCCCGCGGTACTAGATCATTGATTTTTGCCGCGGCATGGAATGTATGACGCTGTTTCTCTTTTCATTATCAGATAGGCGCGCGGCGTTGTTCCACCTCGTATTACCCAGGTCCCTGTTCAGGTTCAAGTACGACAGGCCATACGCGGTGGCGTCCCAATTCAGGTTGCCAAAACAAATCATCATACATCCCAGTAAATGAGGGGCTACGCCCCCCATGCCCCCCTATTACCATTCGGCGAAAGGCGCGCGGCGTTGCTCCACCCCGCATCACCCAGGCCCCAGCTCAGGCGCAAGCACGACAGGCCACACGCGGTGGCGTCCCAATACAGGCCGCCAAAACACATAAATTCTCGTCTGCCATTGTCGACGTTCCCATTGATTTCAATCAAATCAGCTGCATAGGTTGCCGACGATCCACCTGTAACGGTTGGATAATACATCCCATTTTTATAATTTTCATACTTAATGTATGTCTGTGTGTTTGCGACCGTCGGCTGTGGGAAGCTGTCGCCCTCGATATAGTCACTGGTGATATCTGTCGACTGTTTGGAAGCAGTGTTGACGGTATAACACGTATAGTAGTATTTCCCGTCCGTGTCTTTCCATAATTTGTTGATAGAGTCTGCCAAAATTTCCCATTGCGCGTTTGCAAATTCAATGCCCTGAATTTTTACAGTATGTTTCTGATCCGTGCAGTTTAGCGCGCCGGTATTTCCCAACACCGCATCTGTGCTGCCGGAATTCCAAGGCTGTGGGAAAATACACGTCGCCGTCACGGAGCTGTCTGCATCCGACACGGTATCAAATTTCGTTGACGCGTTGACGTATATAGCGCAATATGTCGTTCCGTTTATCGTTACTTCCTGCACGTCTGTGATTGTATAGCGATGTGTCGCATCGGCTTGCGTGCTTTGTCTAATTTCGTCGGTACTACCATGTTTCTGCGTGATGATGGTAACATTCGACCCGACGACAAAAATATTTTTCGCGTCATCGGCAACGATGATTCGCGACGTCGATGTTTCCGCGACCTTTGCCGTGTATTCTTTCCAATACGAATAGCAACCGTTTAAAATGCCATCAATCGTAAGCGACCCAAAAAGCAAACGGGCCATCAGAATTAAGAACGAACGATCACACGAACAACCGCCGCTGTAGTTTGCGCCGTTGACGCGGGCGCTGTCATGCACATTATTGTGTGAAACGTTACCCATCGGTATTTGGCCGCTGCAACATGTCATTTTCCCGCTGCTGCTCTTGCCGGCAATATACGGTGCGTGGATCACCCAGGGCCGTACGGTTTTATCTGGCTTGACTGCTTCTGGAAGCGGTTCGATATGTGTCTTGTCGGTTAAGTAAGTCGAGCTATAGCCCTCGTAATAATATTGGCTCGATTCGTCAATCGTGGTCCACCAATGATAGCCGGTCATTTGTACGACGCCAACGAGTTTATCCGGATTACTCTGCTCGTATCCTGCATTTACGCCTTTAATAGCGGTGATCTGCGGCAAGCCGTTCGTGTCCAGTGTCCAGTTAACGTAGGTAATCGCAAATAATGGATTTCCGGCAAAGTCGTCCTGGCCTGCAACCGTATCCGTCGACGGTACACATTTCATGTCTTTCAAATCGCCCATCTTCTCGCCGGTCGTTTGCGATGAAACATCTGGATGATAAAAGCGGACCCAGCCGTTCCATGGTTTCCGCGTAATCGTGTACCATTTGTCCAGGAGTGTGGTCAATGTCGCGGCATCGGCCGTGTCAGCGCCGTTAGCCAATAGCCAGGCGCGCTGTACGGCTTCATATTTTTCTTTCGCGCCGTCCAGCATGGTTACGATGTAGTTGTCCAGGCTGCCATTATCCTTCCATGTCGACTTGGCAATTTTACCGAGCGACTCGGCCATACTTTGCATATACTCTGTCTGCTTTTTCTGCTCAGATAATACAGGGACTCTTTGGGAGTCCGTCAGTGTTGTTGTTGCCATTATTCGGTCACCTCCACAAAAACTTTTTCGCACAAACACCCATCGCTATCGAGATAGTAAACAGGGCGATTTATTTCTTCCAGGTGCGCCGACGCCGATGCTGCTGACGTTTTCGCCGCCAGGGCCCACGATTTAGCAGACTGCGTGTACCCTGTCGAGCTATCCGTATCTGCAATACCGTCCGGGCTGTCTTTGTCTTCAGCCCAGGACTTTGCAGACGTCGCGCTGGTGCTGGCACTTGTTTCAGATGCTTTTGCATTTGTTTCGGACGTTTTCGCGGCCGTGGCGCTGCTTGCCGCAGCTTTTTGCGATGACGCTGCAGACGCCTGCGATGTGGCCGCGGCCGATGCCGATGCCTCAGACGCCTTTTGCGACGCCGTGGCTGATGTAGCCGCTGATTCCGCTTTATTATCTGCCGTTTGTGCCGTGGCCGACGCCGTCGCGGCGCTGTTAGCCGATGCCGCGGCATTTGTTTCGGACGTTTTCGCGGCCGTGGCGCTGCTTGCCGCAGCTTTTTGCGATGACGCTGCAGACGCCTGCGATGTGGCCGCGGCCGATGCCGATGCTTTGGCATTGTTGGCCGCTGTTTCAGCCGCCGATTTAGCAGTTTTGGCGGCCTCTTCGTGTAACTTTGCGTTATATACGTCGTCCGGTTCATCAACAAAAGTAGTTGACAGAATCCCTTTAATTGCCATTAGAACGTCACCTCGTTTTCTATGATTATTTTTGCGTTCTTTATCGCCGCCACGCCGTTTAATGTCAAGTCATACGTATAATCTCCATATGGCAGGCCAGATGTATCGGACGGCATTAAATATAGTGTGCTGCTATTTACTTTCCGTTTTAATAGCGTTTCATTGCCATTTTTCATGATAAATTCCACATCGTCCGTGTCAGTGATGGCTGTTACGCTGCCATCATCTGATTCGATGATGACGGAAAATGCAGCACTATCGCCACGGGTGATTGAAATTGTATTGTCGTCTACGTCATACATAGTTGCCTACGCTTTCCGAATCCAAATAAAAAACGACCGATACCGTGGAACAATGCTAACGGCTTCTCCCCCGCCGATTGTATTGGTTTTAAAACTATGGGCATGGCTCCCTGTCGAATTTGTTTGGAAATTATGAGAGTGTCCGTTTGACGTCCCAATTGAAATCGAATGGCCATGTCCTCCGCCGTTATCCGTTGTAAAATTATGTGCATGGTTGCCGTCGAAATGACAAATGTATTCCGTTCGGTTGTCATCCGTATTCCCTTCTGAGCGTAAGCCACTTTGCCGTACTGAAAATTTGCCGGTCGTCGTTTGAGTGCCGATACAGCTTTCCATTCCTTTGCCATAAAACGTATTCGAGCGGCACCGAAAATCGCCCGATAAGTCGGTGGTGGCGGTTGACCCGCTGTGTGTATGTTCGCCGCCCGATGTGGTGCTGGCTGTATGAGAATGCGCGCCGTTAACAGCAGTCGTGCCGCTGTGGTTATGCCCCCCGGCCTCCTGTGTAGTCCCTGAAAATGCATGAGCTGGCAAATTTTTCACGCCTATAGTTACGTTGTCTGCGCCGCCAGTGCTGCCAGCGGCAATTGAATGCCCAGATGAACGGATAAAAGTTCCTTCTTCCAGCAGTTCCCAGGTAGTGCCAGGGTAGCGATTTGCCGGGTTACTCCCATCGAGTGTGATAATTGTATCTCCAATATGAGGCATGAACATGTCGCGAATGGCGGCAATGAGACCATCGATGGTTTCAAAGTTTTTATTGAACACATCAACATCATATGTCTCATCTTGAAGTGGCATAATTAGATTGTAATTTTTGGTCATATTAGCCATTTATAACGGGTCCTCCCTTAGCGAATGGTGGCTGTATTTTTTCATGTCTCCATGCGTAAATTTAGCCTTTAAATCTCGGTGACGGTTATAATTCAGCGTAACCGTCAGTCCAATGTTCATGGGAACAACGGTTTCCAGCATAGCTCTTGTCTGTTCCAACTGTTTTTTTACACCCAAATTGACTTTGACTGTCAACGCGTAATTTTTATAGTCGCGATCGATAACGTAGCCGCCGGCGCCGCAAATGGACGTCAACATCTCTTCTAGCTTGCGGTCCGTGAAAGGCCTTGACCCGCGTAATAGCAACAATATACGAAAGCGGCGGTCCGCCCATTTTTCTGCTGCGTCGGGGATAACGCCAAAAATCTTTTCCCACGGTGTCAGGCCCCGTTCCGTGGCTGTTGATATGAATTGATTGTATAGTACTTCTACTATACTATCCCACAGTGTAGACAGTTCGGAGTTTTCAGACCGGCATGCCGCAATGATGGCATTGCACTTGTTCGTAACCGCTGGCAAGTACCTGGTGATGTCAATATTGCGTGATAGGTTTTCTCCCTCGATGACAATGAAAAACGTCGGCGGAACGATGGTATCTGTATATCCGTTGACAGCCACTAATTCCAGATCGTACGTGTAATAGCCAGGGGAAATATTGGTATCCCCGACGTCCAGCGAAACGGTGCCATCGACAACTTCTTTTTGGATGACGTAGTTGCGATTGTTGACGGATTCTTTTACCGTAAAGATGATTTTGCAATTATCCGGCGGCGTATATGCCTTACCGTTGCTCATATATACCTCAACGGGTAAGGCACATGCTTCCTTTGCTTTTATTGTAATGATATTTTGAGATACTGTCGCCATCTACGACGCCTCCGTTACAGTGAGCGTGCCTAAAATAGGTACACTTTCGCTATCTAGCACTACCTTCTCAGCATTATCATTTGCTTTGATAGAGCTAACGTCTGCAATACCGCTTGCTTTCAGCAGGGTAACGAGTAGCATAGATGTCCGCACCGTTAAATGTTCTTTTTCGGTTTCCTCGCACCACCCTTGCCGAAGCTCTTTAAAATACGTGGTCAGTACCGTTTGGGCATGCTGCTTGGCAGTGTCCAGGGATATGCCGCTTGCCAAGACAACCGACGCCGACACATTTATAACTGTGCTTCCTGCTGCCTTGACAGTAACAGTGTGCCCGATAGGAGCGACGCCATACCCCTGACCGCTGGCGTCTGTCGGGTCAATGGTCTGCTGCAGCTCTGCGACGAAATCAGCATTAGGCGGGTCATAGTTGCTGTCAAGGACCACGCATTTCACTGTTCCACCACCATTCCAGCAGCGGTATACTTTGACGCCTCCAACGCCGTCCAGTGAGCAAACCTTTTCCCGGTAGTCGTCCCCGTTGCCACCATATGCCTGAGACTTTACAGCGGCAAAATACCGCTGCCGGAACGTTTCTGTGTCTTCTTCGTCCTCCCCAGGGACGATAACGTCCGTAATGGTTGCTGATGTAAGGCCGGATATGGTGCTGACAGGGGTAATCGGCCCTTCGCATAAATTTCCGGCTGTGCCTGGCGTGTCACACAACATTTTATAGGTATGGTCTTTATCACTAATGAGGCTTGTGACTGTGAAATTAATTTTCCCGGAATTAAAGCGTGTGCCAATATCAATAGACTGGCTGAATTGGGCTTTTACCTCTGCATATGTAGCCTCTTTGGGTGAAACATTGAATTCCGCTGCCCTTAAAATCAAATACGGCCGGCTCGCTGTGGTGGCGAACGTCTCGGTCATGATAGCGTCGGCCATAATATACGCTTCAGCGATTTCTACCGCCGCCGGCGCCAGGGCATCATAAATGATGCTCCCTTCGCGCTTATCGTATTCATCGGGCACATTTTTTAACAGTCGCTTCAAAATGACGGGGAACGTCTGTGATTCAAACAATATTTTCCACCACCTTTTCAATGTCGTTAACATCGCCGTATATCGTGGACACATCAAAATGAACGGCGACGTCCCCGTGAGCGTGAGAAAATGAAAAGTTCTTCACTTCTGTAATGCGGTCGTCTGCCAGCAGCGCGTCTTCAATGCGACGCTTGATTTCTGCGTATACCCACGGTATGGGCTTGCCGAATAAATCTTGAAGCTCGATGCCGTAATCCCAGGAGTAAATGATGTATCGGTATCGTTCGGTATTGATGATCTTATAGATGGCCTGTTTCATGGCCTCTATGCCGTCGCAAAATCCACGGATTTGCCCGTCTGATTCATAGCGGATGCGATATGTGTACGACGGCTGCGTGGTTTCTTTTTGGATTTCCGTTCCGGCCGTTGAAAATGTTGGCCCGTCCGGCAATGTAGTTACTGCCATAACACTCACCTCTTATCTGTCACTGCATCCGGTATCCGGGTTGTAATCGCGGTCTATCACTATATAGTGCTGGCCGCCCTCGCATCGGCCCAGGATGACTTTATCCCCAACTTTCAGCTCATTATGCACGCGGTAATGTTTCGTGCCCTTATAGCCGTGATGGTGGCTTTCATATGCCGCGTCGCCGCTGCCACCGGCCGCGTCTTCCGTGATGTGGTCCACATCCATCGCGGCCGTCCAGCACGTCGTATTTTTTGTAAGTGAAAGGTTCTCCGCGGGTATCGGCAATTTGTTTTCGAGCTCGATGATGAGCGGATTGACAGACGTCACAGTGCCCCTTAAAAAATTGGCCGTGCCGCCGGCTTGAACAGCTTCCATGGCCGCTTCCTTGATGAGCCGTAATAATTTGACGCCATCATTTGGCATACTATCACCTACCCTAAATTCGTGTGGATAACCGTAACAGGCGCGTCACCATTGGTCCATGCATAATTTACATTGCCGTAGTGGTGCAGCGTGTCGCCTCTATCCGATGAATTGCCCCAGCAGCCGCCGGCGCCGTCGGCCACAACAGTATGTTCATTGTCAGTGTATAACAGTAAGTCACCTTTTGCGGCATTATAGCCGTTATAGGCTTCCACTGTACATCCGCTGTCTGGCCGGCTGGCCCATGCTACCAGGTCATCGCCGTTATTCATGTCACTATTGTATAAATCCACAAATCGTTGGTCTGCCCCGGCCAGCACGGCCATGGACGCCCGGACGCATCCATTGTATCCAAAATAACTGCCAGATAAACTATTTGCACTTGCGTCCACCAGGGAGCTGCCACCGCTGTTGTTGAATGTGCCGGCATATGTAGGCGATTCAATGCCCAATTCCCCGCTATTGATTTCATCCATAATGGCCGTCGCACTTTCGGCCCGGCCTCCAGATGCATAACTGTCTTCGCCGCTGATTTCGATGTTATTGTTGAACCAGTCCGCTGCCGCTTCTGGTGATGTATCGGGAATCTGGCCACGAAGGTCGCCGTTTTCTACCATCGTTACATAGTAGATTTGGTTCTGGTTATTTTCGTATTCCATGCCATTTTTATCGCACCATGCCGTATACCCGGACCAGCGGTCATTGTCCAACTGAAACAGCCCGGTATGGTCGCCATTCGACGCGCTCGGAGAATAATCTGTATCTTCATGTCGGATATTGGCCAGGATGCCAGCAGACTGATTGTCTGTGAACCCTAACGAACGCAAGTAGCTATATGCCCCCTGTTCGTCAGAGCTGTACTGGCCAGAACCGCTATACGCATTTCCGCCACGGGATTTGGCAGCCGCTTCAGCTGCTTGGATTTTCTTGAGCACCGCCGCGTCATTATCATAGGTGACGGCATAGTTTCCGGCCCGTTCGGCATATATCATGTCTAAATCCATGAGGTGGCAGTTTTCCGTGAAATGGTGTGTCACGGCCGATACCATCAAGTAGTTATTGACGGCAATGTCGCCGAAATTGAACTGGCAGAACAGCCGGGTGCCACCACGGACGCGGACGTCACCGATGACGCCTTTCAGCTTGATTTCCCGCGTTTTTGCGTCATGGAGTGATAAATAGTGTTTGGCCTGCTCAATGGGTGTAGCGTTCTTGTCGTCCGGCCGGATGACGTATTGAAGCCGGCCCCACTGCCTCATGGTTTCATCATCCCGGACTTCGCCGGTCCGTACCCATGTCTTGCGGTTTGCCTCCGGCACGTCACGGACAATTTTTACCATGTTGCAAGTATCCTTGTCGATGCTGGTTGTATACGTGTAATTGGATGTCACATCTGCATCAATCAGACAGTCCAGCGTCATTTCGGACCCCATGACGTTCTGGAGCTTGATTTTTCCACCGTCGTCATACAGCTCGTAAATAGGATGTCCCGGGCCGTAGATAGTCGTAAAGGCCAGGGCGTATGAGATAATGTCAGCCAGGGTCTTATTATCGTCGATATGGGAACAGCGTACCTGCGTATGTGCCAGGCCGTCGCCGTCAGCCACGGTTAAGTTGTAATCGTCGCAAATCATCTTGATCAGCTCGCTGGCTGTCTTGGAGTTATAGACGTAGCAGTCTTTATTCTTGAGATACCGCAATTGGTCATACGCTGTGACGGAAATGATGGTTTCCCGGTCCCGGCTCTTCTCGAAAACAAATCCATAGAAAACAATGGTGCTGTTGACTTTGAACTGCACCCGGTCACCTTCCTGGAAGTTCAGCGTGTCATCTTTTGGGGCTTTGAACTTGAGTGTAGCCGGCACCATATCCCGGCCGCGCGTCAGTTCTACGCCATCAACCGGCGATACGAGGTATGCCGTATCCGTATTCTTTTGTTCCGGCTTCTGCTGGCTCGTTACACTGACCGTGACCCCGTCTTGTGTGGTGGTCGTGCTTGTCTGCGATTTGGCCGTATCACTATATGTCTTTTGCGGGATGATGAGCAGTTCGTAGGCAATTGTCGGATGCGTCTGTTGGGACGCCGTTACCCCGGACCCCTGCTGCGTGTTCGCTGTCCCTACGGAATTGGCTAGGTCAACAAAATGGCTCAATACAATACACCCCCTGGGATGCCGCCCTTCTTGAATTTTGCGTCATACATCTGTACTTGCTGGTGTGCTGCCAGAACGGCTGGCACGGCAATCTTGTTGAGCTTCTTGACAATCGGCAAATTGGAGTATGCCAGCTTCATGCCGAAATTCTTGAGGCAGATAGTTTGAAGCGTGTCGCCCTCTTTGGCGGCCACGATGCCAGGACAACCGGCGTGGCCAATGGTACTGCGCGTACTTTCGGTTTTGGCCACGGTGTTGCCGTTGCCGTCCTTATCGATCGTGATTTTCTTTGCGCCCCATTCCCGGTACTGCTTCAGCTCGATATTGGCATAAAAGTCGTAGCCCTCCCGGGCGTCTTCGTCGAGACTATAGTCTTCCAGCGTACATTGGATGTTGTCCATGTTGAGTAGCTGGCCGCCATCCGTCATGCGTACCATGATGAAGCGGAACGGGTCCTGACTCTGTTTGAGCTGTTCCAGCTGGTCGATGTAGGACGCCGCCCGGTCGTACTGGTTCAGCATACTTTGGTTGAAGGGGTACGCCTGGTTAGGCAGTAAGATTTTGAATTGAATCTCCGTCAGTCCCGGGTCCTTGATAATGTTGATGTCTCCATCAATCAAGGAAATTTCTTTGTTCCTGTTGCGGATTTTTGTACGCATGGTTTCCGGTGGAATCGGAATCTGCATCGTACCTAAATACATGTAATACATTTAGATCCGAACCCCCTCCCGGTCCATTTCCATAGCCCTTCTCAATGTGTTGACGATGTCCGACGTCATCCCGTCGATGTCCGTACCATTATTGATGGTATTGTCATTATTGACATGGACGTTGAACGTCTGCTGCTGCCACGATACCATGACGTCCCGTTCGGCCATTTCCCGCAGCTGTTTGATTTCGTCGTCGGTCATGCTGATGGAGTCGGCAATCATCTTCGTGTTATCGGCCGTCTTGCCGGTATTGTCCTTGATGGCCCGGCCCGTGCTGTCGTCGCCACCACCTGCCCCTCCAACGCCCGGAATGTCTGCGCCGCCAACAGACGGTGCGGCCGGAATTTCCGGCATTTGTGGGGTAAGGTCTGGCATGGAAAACCCATTATAGATGATGTTGTTGCCAGCTGCTTTTAGCCCTTCGCCGCTGACGTGGGATACTTCTGAGATTGTCGAAAAATGCGTGTGAAAAACGGAATTGCTCAAAGAAGCAGCTTTATTAATGGCGCCGATGAACACGTTGATGGCGTCGATGACGATATTGATAGCGCCTGTAATGACGTCAACGATGGTCCCCCATACGCTAGAAACTAAATCGGGCAAATTCCCAGTGGCCGATGCCAGCGCCACGATAACCGCGATGACCGCCGCGATGCCGGCCACAATCCAGGCAATCGGGCAAGCGGCAATAGCGGCGTTTAGTCCCCATTGAGCAATGGCAGCAACGCCGCTAGCTCCAGCGCCGGCCAACGTGTAAACAGTATAAGCTCGTGTCAAGAAATTCTTGACGGCCATAATAGCGTTCCCGATACCTGTTACAATATTCAGTGCCAGCGTAGATGCGGCCGCCCCTTTCGTGACTGCCGTGTATAGCGAAACGATGAATGTTACTGCTCGATAAATGCCATAGGCTGTACCCAGAATGGCAATGAATGGCGATAGAATTTCAATTGTTTGAATTACCGTGCTGCCAAACCGCGCCAATGCCTGTACGCCAATGCTGACGCCGTTGGCCACAATGGTAAACGCAATAGCCAGGCCGTCCGCCCATTGGTTGATGGTATCGGCCTGCATATTGGCGAACTGCGCCTCAATGGCCGCCTTGACGCCGCTGATTTTACTGCCCAGGTTTGCCCAGGCACCGGCCAGGCGGTTCGTTGCCTGAATCTTCTGGCCTTCTGGTGTCTGGCCGAAAACCTTGTTCATCTCGCCGACATTGTTGGTGATGACTTTGGCCAGCGTGGCCGCACGCTCTTCTTCTGTGCCATATTTCATGGCCTGTTCTTCTGCATCGCTGAAGGTGATGCCGACACGGCGCAAGGCCGCCGTCTGCCCCTGCATGACCTTGCCCATGAGGTTGCCCAGGCCAACTAGGGATTCAGCCGACGTGTTATAGCCGTGCTGTTGTACTGCCAGGTTGTTCATGGCCGGGATGAGCGTTTTCAAGGCGTTTTCTGACGACAGGAATGTAGCCAGCTGCTGTGCGCCGGCCCGCTGTGCCCCGCCGCCGACAACGCCCAGCTTCGTTTCCGCTCCAATGAGGCTGTTGATGGAAGCAATCATTTCTTGGTTTGCTCCCATCCGCTGCTTCATGATTGTTGTTAATTTCATCTGCTGCTGTTGGGCACCCTGATAAACAGAGATGGCCTTATTGACCGTCCCTATGAGCGCCTGGCCAGCCGCAGCCACGCTGGTGATGCCGATGCCCAGACCGACCAGATTGCCGACTTTGTTCAGCGTGCCCATTACGCCGTTGACGTGCTCGATACTGCTGCCAATGGCCTTGATGACCGGCGTCACGCCATCGGTGGCCACGAACCTTGTTTCTGCCGTTTCTGCCGGCATAATCTCACCTCTCTACGGGTTCAGCGCTTTAGCTTCTGCGTTGATGCGCAATTTAATGGATGCAATGACCATGGCTTTTTCGGCCCTGCCCATCGCGGCATAGGTCGCAGGCAGGATGTGAAGTTTTTGCAGTGCGTAATGCATGTATACAAAATCCCCGTCACCCTGCTCTATGCGTTTTTTGCGTCGTCAATCAATTCGTCAATCGGTTTGGACAGGCCATTGATTTCCAGTGCTTTCAGCGTCAGCGCATTGAATTCGCCGGCTGTCAGCATGGTTTCCAAAAGCTGACGCTTGCCGTATGCATGGTAGCTGTCCTGCAAATCGGCGTTGGCCAAATTCGGCTCTACGACCGACGCCACCGTCAGTTCAACCGTATACGACAGGTTGTCAAAATTCTTGCCGTGTGTGCACTTCTGCTTGATATTATTATCTACGGTGCATGATACCGGGGCCAGTACCCAGGGCACCGGTTTGCCGTGCTTATCTTTAAAGCGATCCGAAACGACGAACGATTCTTTTTCTACTTTCTTCGCATTTTCTGCCAAAAATGCACTAACATCCATAACTTATATTTCTCCTTTCTCTTACTGCTGCATGCCGTCCAGCAGACTGTATTCTTCCGGCATTTCAAAGTGACCGACGGAAAAAGAAATATCGTCCGTCGCTTCATCGCCGCCGGCTTCCATCTTGACCAATGTAGCCTGGTTGATCAGGCAGTCTTTCAAGATGATAGTCTGTTTACCGACGCTGGTCGTCGGATCCTCGCTGGTGCACGTAATGTCAAAATATGTCGCTTCCCCTGTGTCCTGGTATTTCTTCAGTACCTTGCGGAACAGGGACGTGTTGGCGTAAATCGTCGCTTTCCCTTCATAGGACTGCGTACCCGGCTTGTTGCCGGAAACTGTCGTGCCCATAATCGGCACTTTTTTGTTATCGACTTTGGCCGTGGCTTCGATATTTTTAAGCTGCATCAACAGATACCGGATGCCGTCGATTTTGACATACGCACTGCCCAGGGCGGCATATACGGCGTCTTTGGCGTTCATTAATTTGGTGGCGTCTGCCATTCAGTATCCTTCCTTTCCCTACGCTACGTAGACGTACATATACAGTTTTTCCATAGCAGTTACCGGATTGACGTTGAAATTGACCAGGACGTCTTCTTTGCCTTCGCCTTTTGCTACGGTAATATCGCTGGTCTTGAAATCCGTGATAGCGTGTAAGGACAACAGCTTCTTTGCATAATCGCAAAGGTCATTCCACAGAGCTGTCCGGTCTTCCGGATCGTTCTGGCTCTTATCCATATAATTTTTCGCAAACATGGCGGCCACGTCGTTGCCAATCTGGTCCAGTACACGCATGACCTGGTTTAATGCAAAATCTTTCGTCTTGTGCTTGGTAAACGACACGAAAGAATTGATGTCTTTCAAGACGCGGTATTCGCCGTCTGCCACTTGGTGGAAAGCAAAATGCCCCTGCTCGATGTGCTTCTTCAGCGCGCTTTGCTTCGTATCGACTTTCATGGAGAATTCACCATCGTATACTTTATTGCCGACTGTTTCGTTGATTTGGCAGGAAGCTTCTGTCCCGGCCACCCAGTACACCAGGGCCGATTCTCCGAAATCACTATCAACCGCCGGTGTATTGACGTTGATGATTCCTTCGTAATCGCCTTCGTAGTTGTAGATGACACATTGGAATTTGTTGCCTTCGTCATCGCGCATGCGCTTTGTATACGACGCATAGAGCTTCTTGACGGTTTCATCTACCGATGTGCATGCCAGAATGTTGATAGGATACGATTCCAACAAATCCAAAAACTGGCTGTGGTCGGTCCCGCTTGCCGCGGTGCCGTTCGTGCCGCCTTCCATATTAGTTCCGGCTGTTTCAGTCAGTGACGCAGCGTCATTCCAAACGATAAAATCGTTATCTGCCAGCGATGCAACGTCCGTAACAGTCTGTGTGTCCATAAGTTCATTGTTGTAGTACGTGGCCACGTCAAACGCCTGCGTATTATCTACGTTCTTGGAAATGACCACCGTAATGTTATTACCGCAAATGCCGCTGTATCGGGCCGTACCATATGCGCATGTTGCCTTGTTGCCGCCGCCGTTCAGCCGATAGAAATACCCTGTCTTGAGATTCGTAAATAAATCACGGAGTCCCTTTAATTTTTTAGATGTGTAGTCATAACCAAAGTACTGTTCCGGGTGTTCCTGAAAATCTTCCTGCTCTACCGTGAAAATCTGTTTTTCCGGTCCCCAATCCAGTTCCAGGCCCATGGCGCCATAGCCGCGGTCGCTCAATTCGGATGCCGCTTTGACGACGCTGGCGAAATTGATATAGGCCCCTGGCAATACTTTGTTCTGCGTCAGAAAAATGCCTCCACCGTAGCTCATGTGTTAGTGCACCTCCTTATTTAAAAAATCGCGGATGATTTGTCTGGCCTCGTCGGCCGTATATTTTTTGTCTTCATCTAGCAGCGCATTGAGAATATCAGCGTACCTCCCGAAACGGCCGCTCTTGATAAGCTGTGACTTATAGAATCTGGCGTTACTGTCCATTTCCATATGTGGTTTCCTCCAACGTTAAGTGTTTCATCAATGGCCCCGGCGCTACCGGTTCTTTCAGCCGGACGACATACGTCACTAAGAGATGTAAGGCGTCATCGACATATCGGTATGACATGTTCTGCCCGCGTATCTTGCCGTCGTCCGTATCAATTAAACGCAGTATGGCCATGAGGTCATACCCCATGGCATACGCGCTTTCTTTTGACGGGTCGAAATAGACAACGTCAAAACTGAATGTACCGCGGTATAAGTGAGTCAGCAGTTGGTTCATGGTAACATTGACCAGGTTGATCAGAATGTCGCCATCATTTAGTCCTTGCTTGACTTCGTCTTCGTATACGCCACCATTGTGAAGATTATTCATAATGGCCGTGGCCATCCCTTCGATAATGTCTTGTGTCGTCATTACTTGAACCCCATTTCGGCCAGCATGGCCATAACGTGCTTCTGCACGATATGGTTCATGTCGGCTTTGACTTCGTCGCATGAAATTTTCATCATGAATTGGCCTTCTACCCAGTGCCGTTCCCCGGTCTTGCGGTTCAGCCTGGTGCGGTGGCCGTACTCGACATACGGGGCATACTTGGTGTCATTGTATAATGTGACTACCCAGTTATCGCCCTCTTTGGTGATATCCGTTACTTTCCATTCACGCCTCAATGTACCAGACCGTACCGGCGTACGTTCTTTTACCTTGCGCAAGGCCAGGGCAACGGCTTCAGATAGCGCCGCTTTTGTGTGTGCTTCCACGGCTGCATTGCCCAGCGCCATCCGGTACTTCTTGAATCCGCTTGTGTCCATCTCAATTTTCACGGCTTATCACGAACCCTTTTCAATGTCACTTCTGCATGATGAGAGTAGACAGCGGGGACCGACGCGTTTTCAAACGTATCGGTCCGGCCGTCATCCCATACAACATCAATCACGGCACCGGTAGGAATGGCAACAGCTTCTCCGTCATAGAACATCTTGATGATGGTTACTTGCGTATCTGCTGTGTCTTTGGATGTCGCTTCCGGCAGTGACTGGTAGCCAATCCGACACCGTACCTCTTTAGCCAGCTCGGTCAGCGCCTGGCGTCGTATGCCTTTGGTCGTTGCCGTCTGGTAAGTCCGGATGGTTGCGGTGGCGTCATACAGGTTTTCAATGGCCTGTTTTACCAGCGCAATTTTCGGAAACATGAGTAGTCACGCTCCTTTAACAGTACCTTAGCCAATGCATCTATGCGTTCATCGGCTGTCGTTCCACCAATGCTGACGGATACACCGCCTTCACTGATACTCTTGACCATGTTCAGCGCATCATCACCGATGATCGCTGCTTTCCGGGCCATTAAGAAGCGGCCGGCCACAATGTCGCGTAAATCGTATTGCAGGCCGTCCGGTAATTGGTCCTGATTGATGTCATTTAGAATATGCTGCTTTTCGGCGGACAAGATATACTCAATAAGCATCTGATCGTCAGCCGTTGTGGTATAACCTGTTAATGCCTTTACATAGTCAGCGCATGTAGCCGCTGTCATGTCGCTCATGAGCCCGTCACCACCTTACTATGCCGTTGCGTCCGTATGTGCATAAATGGCGTCCATGCGATTTTCCGGAATCCAAATATCATGGAATTTACGGTAATCGATATGCCAGGAATTAGCTTTCTGGTACGTCATGGGGTCAAAAATACGGACTGTATCCGTCTTGGAAACGGCAATCGGAGCGAACTGCGGGAAAATCAGCCAATGAATGTCCTTGCCGCTGCCGGTGATTGCCTTAGTGCTGCTGTCCTTAGTAACCGTCGTTTTCATCCGTGCAGACGATACTTTGATGATGGGAATATCATTGTACGCCTGTACATTAGTGTGAATCTGGCCGGCTGTGAACTCTACCGGATTCAGCTGTTTCGGGATAGCCTGGTCAAGCAGAGCATTTGTCAGCGTGTTCATGACAATAACAAGGCCATTATGTGTGCCGGCCTTGTCTTCAACAGCGGTAATATCGGCTTCCAATGCCTCCAGGATATTGTCTTTCGTGAGTGCCGCTGCTGTAACGTGTTTCTTGGTATTCGCCTGGGTATAAATAGAATTCCAACGATACAGGTCAATTTCTGGAATAACCTTGGTGCGCTGAAATTCACCCATAACGTTGCCGGCTGTAACTAGGAAGTTCGATTCGTCAACGTCCATAGCGTCGATATCAAAGCCACGGCCGCGGTCCTGCGTCATCTTGAACGTTTCGTATGCCAGTGTTACGCCACCGGATGTATAGCCATTAGTACGGTCGTAGTCGGTCAGTCCGTCCATGTCGATTTTCGGGATCTTGACAGTATCGCCGCCATGATAAATGACCTGGCCGGCATTGGCTTCCAGGAAACTAGATGTAGCATCCTGCATAATCTGACGGTCAAGCTGAGTCTGGAATAAAGTTGCCATTTCAATGGTGTTCGCCATATGTTTGTCCTCCTGTAATCAATAATCTAAATTAGAAGCGGCCATGCATAGCATTCCACAACGTTTCTGCCGCTGCTTCCTTGCTGGTTTTCTTGGTATCCCCGTCGGCAGATTCGCCAGGGTGGAACCCAGAAAATGTGAATGTCGGCTTTTTGCTTTCTTCTTCGAATGCCCACGGATTTTCTTTCTTGACTTTGGCCAGGGCATCATCAAGGCCCTTGATAGTACCATCGTCTGCCAGTTCGTATTTTTCCATACCTAACATGGCTTTGACAGCAGCAGCATTTTTGGCGTGTGCTGCTGTCAAAGAGGCTTTCAAGGCGCTGTCTACCTTCATCTGATAAATCTGGCCTTCGTAGTCCGCTTTCTGCTTCGTGTTGGCCGCCTGAAGTTCTTCAATCTTGGTCTGCAAGTCTTCATTGCCTTTGGCCTGATCCTTGAGCGTCGATAACTGCTTATCGCGTTCCGCTACCTGACCTTCAGCAGCTTTTTTGGCGGCTTCCGTTTCATCGAACTTGGTTTTAGCCACATAGTTTGCCGCAATATCATTTTTCAGGGTTGCAATATTTTCGTCTGTCAGCCCTAAACCTTTCAATTCTTCATCTGTCATTTTTTTCTATTCCTCCTCATCCTCTTCGTCATCATCGGTGACGAATTGTTCTTTCCATTGGTTGTACGTCAGACTGCCATCTACCAGGACCGTCTTGCCTGTATCCGGGTCCCTGGCGGCCCTTTCTTCGCCGGCCGTCAGTACCGGGTCATCGATATACGGAACCGTCGTTGTCCGACAATTCGGATGGAATGGCGGTGCCGTAAGTCCGACTTCGTAGTCAGACATATTGAAGATTTGCCCGTCCAGGTCGGCGCAAATATCACATGTCCGGTCGTCGAGTGTAGCCAGTATCTGATATTTGGTAACACCCAGCGCCTGGTAGCTTTGCCGGCTCCCTTCCGATGCGAAATAGGCAGCTTCTGTATTGACCAGTCTGGCTGCTGCATATTCCGCGACGTTGAAGCGGTCTTTGACAGTCTTCGTCATCTCTTTCGAGTCGATACCGGACACGAACCCGCGGGTAAAAACCTGTGTCAGCGTGTGGATCAGCTGTTCTTTATTGGTCCATGCCCGATACTTAAACGTTTTATTGTCGGGTGTCCACGGCTTCGACAAAATGCGTTCGATGCTCTTCTTGTCGATTTGCTGAAACGCTTCATACTTTCCCACTCCATTCTGAATCTCGTACGCTGTACGCAAATAATTCGACTCCAGGGCTTTTTGGCAGGAATCATGCAGCGCATCACTTTCTTTCCCGTACGCGTCGTTGATGTACATAGCCGTTTTCGCTCTAAGCGCCTCTAAGCGCGTTATCCTTGCCCGCGTGGATAAACTGTCAAGCAGTTTAGAAAAACGGCTGTCATCGTCGCTGGTGGCCATCCTGATATATTCGGTGACGTCGGCTTGGAACTCTTTGCGCTCGTTATCCCGCAAATACTGTTGTGCGTCCGCCAGAGTTAGGCCGTTATCGTCGGCGTACTGGCTGTAAAAGCGCTCTATCTCTTTGTCGATTTCCCGGCATGCATAATCAAAGGCGTCACGGATACGGTCAATAGATTTACCGGCGTCCTCAAAGGTCCGGTCATCCAATGCCGTAAAGCGGTCTTTCCAATACGCGTGGTTCTTATCTATTAGCTCCTGCTTCGTCGCCACTTGTGCCGCCTCCCATGCCGCCGTAGTTTGCCATCATGTCTTGCATCTGTTCGGCCCGCTCTGCCTTGACCTTCTCTAATTCGGCCTTGCTGTCTTTGACCCAGGGGTGATTTGCAATAATGGTTTCTTCTGAGATGATCCCCATGCTGGCCCGACAGTTGTTGATAGTGTCCCCTTCGTTGACCATCGTATCGCGGTTGAAGATGAACTTTACGTCCGCCGCCGGCTTTCCTGTTGCCGCGTTGAACATGTTCACGAACCACATGAGTTGTTGCAAGGATGCTTGAAACTCCAATTCCATTTCGTCGGCATCTAAATCGAGGTCGGTATACATGGACCGGATGTTCATCATGTTCGGTGTCCCGCTGGTCAGCCGCTCATCTTTGGTATCGACGCCGCGGCCGTTCTCGATGATAGCCCGCCGCAACAGGTTGATGATAGAGATGTAGTTTTCACTGTTAACGCTGATAGTCAGCGTATCAATGCCGCCCTGGTCGCGGACCTTTACGGCCCCCAATTGTGCCAGGTTGCGCCGGAATTCGCCCAAGTCCTGGCCATCGTAGTTACGGATGACCAGAATAGTGTTCCGTGCGTCTTCCTGCATGGCATCGGCATAATTGCTATAAAGCGTATTCAAGGCATCCTGCAAGGATTTTACACGCTGTATCAGCGGCAATTCGTCTTCATTCGCCTTGAAAGGGATAAGGGGGATACGGTCCCAGTTCATTATCTGAATGGGCTTCCCGTTTTCGGCCGGCTCGCCGGACCCGTCATTGATTACCAGGTACGGGAAAATCTCATCGCTTTCCGCTTTCAAGCCGCCGCTTTCCCAGATGAATTTCTGCACGCCTTCCAGGGTGTACCATTCGACGCGCCAAACGGTTTTACGTGTCTGCCCTTCATAGACTTCTTGCGGATACATACGGAGAAAGGCGTCAAGCTCCGTATGATCCCGGTCTTTCCAAAATGGCAGCACTTCGTAGCCGTAGAATCGTTTGAATTTCAATACGCCATCATCCACATAAGGGAAGAGATACGAAATGCCACAGTTCAGGGCATCTTTGCCGACTTCCCGTAGTGTCCGACGGAACATCGGCCCTAATTCGTCGTTGATGAATCCCTGCGCGGCGTCATTGTCCGTTTTCGTGTCTATCGGTTTGGCCAGCAAATAGTTTGTCTTCTGGTCTACCAGGAAGGCATAGCGATTGTCTTTCAACTTGTTGTTCGGCAGGTTGTGGACCGTCGTCAGCTGGCCGCCTTCCCCGATTACCTGGCGTTCTTTGAGGTCGATAAGCTGGTTGTATAAGTAATACTCGTGGCCTGTCATCTGCCAGCGCCGGCAATCGCTGTTTATCCAGTGCGTTATTTCATGTTCGAGAAATTGTTTCTCTGTCATGTTCTGGTAAGCACCGTATTTTAAAATGGTGTTGAAAATGTCGTTTAAAAACATGTGCCCTCCCATCAATCAAACGAGAACGTTTTCCCGTCCATGTCTTCTTTGAGTGCATAGCGAACGCTATCAATGGTGTGGTCGTTGGCTTTCGGGTACTGGCTGATAAAGTTGCCGTCTTTGTCCTGCGCGAACTCATAACTAATGAATTCCCGATAGGTGTTTGGTGCCCGCCGCTTGTCGATGTAAATATGTGCCAAATCCGACAACCACTTGATACCGTAATCCCGACTATCCGGGCCCTTGCGGACTGGCAGGCACCGCAAGCCGTAATCACCCATTTCTGCGATGCTCTTTGGTTCGGCGCTATCTGCATAGACGTAGTTATCACCGATTTTGTCTTTTACGGCGTCATACGCTTTTTTATTGGTCATGCCGGTACTGTATACCTCGTCGAACACGTACAGCGTGTGGTGCTTGCTGTCATAGTGCATTTTGGTATAGGCGAACGGGTCCACGGCAAAACCAAAGTCAATGCCGTGGCGTACGTTGTCAAAATCGTGGACCATATCGTCAGTCATGGCCATATCTTCCACGTTGCCGAATACGTCGCCGCCGGTGCCAGTGACTTCGCCCAGGTATTCGTGAGCGTACAGATCCGGGCGCTGTAATTTCAGTGCTTCCGCTTCCAGGAAGAATTGTTCGCCCAACCAGTCTCGTGGAACCTGCAAGTAATTACTCGATGTAACCAGGCGGTCGTCACGGTCTGTCAGCTGTTCAACGTTGACCCAGTTGTCGCGGCTTTTTGGCGGGTTGAACGAGTAGAAACACCAGCATTTAGATCCACCGCGCAGCAATGACTGGTTAATGTTCCGTATTTCGGCCATGCCGGCGAACTGGTCCAGTTCTTCGTACCACAGCACCCCGACATACCCAAACGGCATCTTTAGGGATTTCAGCTTGGCTTTATCATCGACACCAAAGAACAGGATCTTTTGCCCGGTCCGTTTCAGTGTGATTTCAAGAGGCGACTTCTTGAATGAAAATTCGTCAGTCAGCCCCAGGGCATCAATGGCCCATTCGATTTGCTGATAAACGGAGTTCTTCAGCGTGTTGCCAACTTTACGCAAAACAACGGCGTGTAGTTCCGGGTCCTGCTCCAACAGCTGCGGGATCTTGATAGAGATGAATGATGACTTAGTGCTGCCACGGCCGCCTTTTAGCCAATAATGCGTATGCAGATGGCGCTTAATATCGGCGCTCAGTGCATCGAATGCTGGTATAATCAAGTTCGTGTCATCCACAGAAGGTGCCGTCCGCATCTGTTCGCCCCGCTCTTCATAGGCCCCGGCCAGGGTCGTGATTAGCTCAAAGGCCCGGGCGTCACCCTTTAGGCTCTTCACCACCTGCGCCAGCATCATGGCATCTTGTACGCTGATATTTTTGCCCTTTGCGTCGGCCAGACTCTTGATTCTCTTATCAATCTTCCCGTCTTTCATCGGCATGGAAAGTATGCTTTGTGCCAGCTCTTTCCATGCTTTAATTTGCCGCCGCTTCCGGCCAGAAGCTCGGCCGCCTTTCCGTCGCATTTCTCTTTGTTCGGCCTCACTTCGTTTTGTAATTTCAATCAAGTTTTCATCATTCATCGTCTCCCATCATCCTTACAGCTAAATTCAGGCAACAAAAAAGCAGCCTTTTCAGCTGCCTGTTATAATTTCACGTTTTTGAACCGATACCCATACTTCTTTTGATTTCTTGAAAGCCAGCGATCCACCGCGTCATCGTATGACTTACCGCGCATCTTAGCCGTTCTTACTGCTCTGGTAAAGCCTTCTGCCTTGAAATGGGTTCCTTTTTCGACTATGCGATAGCCCCGCCCAAACATCCCGGAATCATATGTAGCAACTACTCCACGCGAACGTCTGTCCTGTGCAGTAGAAATTAAATTAAACGTGTTGACGTCCATTTTGCCCTCCTCGTTTCATGTTCTCCGTCACGGCATTGTCAAAGTAAATGGCCTGGCACGGGAACGGATACCCAATGTCCCCGCCATATACCAGGACCGTGGAAGGTGTCAGCCGCTTCATGGCTTCGTCCATGCCGACTTCCCATATTTCCGCTGCCGCTTCGTCACGTTTAACGCCAATCGTCGATACGCTGACCGTGCCGCCCGGCTCGATACCATCAAAACAGAATTGGAATGTCGCGTCTTCCGCCCATGAAAGTGTAGGAATGACGTTTACGCCCATATCCTGCAGAATCTGGCCAATCAAGCGTGACCGATATACGTTCCAGACTTTCATGGCCATCGGCATGTCCAGGTATAGCGAAAAATCCGGCGTCAATACAAAATCAAAGGCCGCCAGCTTTTCGCAGTATGTGCCCGGATCATTCCAGACGCGTTCGAACTGGTAATCATCCACATAGAAGTGAATGCCCAGTCCAGGGCGTGGGTCTGTCGTCAGCATGTAATTAAAGCCGATAAGTTCGGCCGGCACTTCTGTACATTTACGGAGAAGCGGCATTTGGTAGAAGCCGGCCGTCCTGCCCGGGTCATAGTCGTCCAGGTTGTATGCGTCCATGGTCCGTTGGCGTTCGTTTCCCTTTTCCGGCTGCTCTTCGTCATCGTTTCCCAATGGATCCAGCCCGTCCAGGTCGAACCCGAAATTTTCCATAGAAAAGTCCAGGCCGTCCAGCTGACGTAATTCTTCGCCCAGTAAATCGTCATCCCAGGTCGCTTTTTCGCTGACTTTATTATCGGCCAGGCGAAACGCCTGTATCTGCTCTGGTGTTAGATCGTCTGCGATGACGCAAGGTACCGTCGTCAAGCCTAGGAGTTTGGCTACTTTTAGTCTCGTATGGCCACAAGTGACGACGTTGTCCTTGTCGATGACAAGAGGCACCTTGAACCCGAACTGACGTATAGAATTCGCCACGTATTTCACGGCTTCGTCATTATGCCGCGGGTTCTTTTCATATGGGATAATGTCGTTAATCGGTTTTTCTACGACGTCCATAGTTCCTCCATATCTCCAACAAAAAAGCACCCGCCAACTGGTGGATGCTCTTCTGTATGTGTCTGTACTATCTAAGGAGTGTCTCAACATGGTAAACTCGTCGGCGTTGCCTGTTTGCCGTTTCATCTACGCTACTATTATAGCACATTGGTCGTCTTCATGCTTGTGCCATTCGCTGCCATCTACTGCCATTTAGTGACAACTTTCGGCGTTTAGGAAGTCTTTATGCAGCTCCTCGAAACTTCCCAGGGCTTCACGGTGTATCCGGTAGATGGTCCGTAGTGACATACGCGCATGATCTGCAATGGCCCGCCAATCCTGGCCGTTGATGTAGCGCCCCATGAGCACCGCTTTTTCCGTGTCGTCCGGTAGGGCCAAAATCTTTTCCCTGGCCTCTGCCTGCTCATTCTGTAATTCAAGCAAGAGCTTCGCTGCATTCAGCTCCTTTTCTTCCAGCCGGATATACAAGTCGCTTAAATCACTGCCACCCGGCCGGCCGCTGCCTCCACCAGGGGCATTAGCCGAACGGATAGCATAATTATCTAAGCGGGCTTCTCGCACCGCCTGCTGTGCTTCTTTCGCCAAAAATCGCCGGGTCCTTACGTGTTCCAAATACGTAAGTGCTGTCATTGTGTCTCCTTCTTACAACAATACCATGATAAAGCTTTTGTTCTGTGCCACTTTATAGCCCCAACTTTCGATGACTTCGCAAACCGCCTGGTTCACGCTGTCATCATTGGTCTTTTCGATTTTTGCGTAATGGTAATGCCGTTTCATGGCATTGCTGATTCTCTGCTTAATGGCTTCATGCATCAAGTTATACATCCTTTTTCACCTCTTTGTGTGTAAAATTTATCGTGAATAAAATAAAAAATCCGTATCGGCGAAACTAAAACGTTTTATCTACCACCTTTGTAACGGTATCCGCAGACCGCTTTCCGTTTAGCATGACGGCACCGGCTTTTCACCGGGTGCCCCACGCTGGACCGCTGTCATGCTTTCGTCATGATATAGTGTTTCTTACTTCTGAATTTATTCATGAATCCTCCTACCAATAATAAATAGCAGTAGCCACCGCGGCCCAGAACAGTACCAGCCAGGCCAAAACGGCCTGGCGCATCCTGGTGGCCTCTTTTGAGCGATCAAGCATGGTCCACACCTTCTAACGTCAGCTGGCTGACCGTGATTTCCATGCGCGGGGTGTCACTGTAATGCTTTTCGGCCCGGATGGATACGACATAGCTGTCATCCTTGAAAAGGGCCTTATTGAGGCCATCCATGGCGATTTTGATGTAATTATCCGTGTCCGGCCGCGACGTTGGGCGGATGGTGCCCAGGATAGCCCGGTCCCGTTTTCTCTTCGGCCAGCTTTTCGGGATGCCTCGGTAAACCATGACCGTCACATGCAGCGGAACGCCCGGCGGGATCTGCCTGATTTTCCGTGTAGCTATTTGTGCCCAGATTTCGTCGAAAATCTGCTGCTTGTACTTTCGGGATTTTCCCGGATCATACGTGGATACATAGCCGGCATGGCGGCTGAAGCGCGGCCGCCCCTGTGCCACTGGCTCACCAGGAATAACAATATGAATCGGTGCCATAGCCGCGGCCCGCTCTTCCCTGGCGATATTCTTCATGGCATCGTGTGGTGTCGGGTCGCTGTAATGTTCCTTGTTGTACTTGTTCATCTTCTCGCCTCGTTTCTTGCGTTCTGTTCTTCCTGTTCGTCAATGTCATCTATGAGTTTATTCACCAGGTGGGCCGAATGTTCCGTCCGTAGCAGATCATAGGCCAGCATTGTCACGGCATCGTAGGCGCTGTCGGCTTCTTCCACTTCGTCTACGTCTTCACATCCCAGATACCGGTGGTAATACTCCGCTGCCCTGTATCTGATATGTTTCTTCAGTATGTCTCTTTCTTCGTCTGTCATATTTTCACTCCCTTTCATCCTATCAACCGCTGGTTCGGTCCGGACACGGCCAGGCCATATGGCTTGACCATGTCATACATCCGGCTTCCCAGGGCTCCATCAATGGCGGCAATGTCATTAACGGTGTATTCACTACTGAACAGCGTCGTCTTGTGGTTGAGATATCTGGCATTGATGAGGTCAAAGAAGACGCGCAATTCATCTTGATCCATGACGAGGCGGTCGCCAACTTGCTTGCCTGAAAACTTGAATACGTCGTCGATATACAGATTCTGGCATGTTTCCCACTTCTGCATGGCTGCTTCATAATCTCCCTGGAAGCTTTTGGAAGCTTTTACCAGCCCCGGCATGATGCTCCGGTACGAGAAGTAATAGTGTGGCTCACGATACTGCCGCGTGAGCTCTTGACATACTGCAATACAGATATGGGTCTTTCCCATGCCACTGCTGCCGAATACACCAAATCCCGGCCCTCCATCGGTATGCTCTGCCAGGTACTTCCTGGCCATCGCCAGCATTTTGGCGCTGTCGGCGGTTTTCCCCGGGTCAAAGCTGGCCAGGGTGAAGCGGGCATAATCCCGCGTACTGATACCGCTGTGCTTGAGCCGGCGGACTACCTGGCGCCGCTCATAACAATCCGGGCATGCTGTCACACTTTCGTACCCGTCGTCACTGACCTGATAGATCCATCCCGTGTTGCCGCAGCGGGTACACTGAATCCCGTCCGACGGTGTAGCGAATTCCGGTATGACTTTCTCCCGGGTATCGGCCATAGCCCTGGCCCTTTCTATTTTTGCCTTTATTCGGCTGCGCTGCATATCTGTCAGCGCTTGCGAAACGTTTTCCATGTTGTGTTCCTCCTAAAAAGGAATCTTGTTGTACTGCTCTACCAGTGGGTCATGCTTCTTTGTATCTTCATCATCGTACCCACTGGCTTGCCAGCGCTTCAAAATCCCATGTACATATGCCAGACTCCGCTTATTCCGTGCTACGGCCCTGTCAATGGCCTTAACGACCATGTTGCTGCCAAAGTCATCTGTCATAGCCTTGAGCTTTTCCATGTCCATTTCGCCTGGCATGGGATAGATATTTTCCCGGTAGGCATTGATGACGGTTTTGAGTCCGTCGTCGCTCCTACTACTACTTTCCTTTACTTTACTTTCCTTTACTTTACTTTGTTGATTATCGTCGTCATTAATCAAGTTTTTGTATACATTAACTAGGTTTTTGTAGTCAGAAACGTTTATGAGCAGAAATCTCGCGTCGTAACGGACTGACGTTCTGCGGGCTGTCGCTTCAAAAAAGCGCTTTTGAATCCCGTCTGACGTTAGCACGCCGTATTTTTCGTACATATTGGCGTTAAAGAAGTCTACCTGCGTCGCCTTATCGACAACCGCGGTAACTGCGCCCTCGCTGACCCCAAGCTCGTCGGCAATCAGAAAAGGCATATCATTATCCCACCGAAGGAAATACCCCTCATCACGATAGGTATTAGCCAGCAGGCTGATTAGCACCGGGATAGACTGTATTCCGCACGCTCTCATTATTCGTCTTACCTTCACGTTCTGCAAAAACCCGACATCTAGGGGAAAATAATCAAGTCCCTGTTTCGTCGGCCTGGCCATGCTGAACACCTCCCTTGAAGGATAGGGAAGCGGAACCACATCCGCCTCCCATATCTCATTACATGTCCAGTGATGCATCCAGTACGGCATCGTCTGCCTTTTCCTGATCAGAATTATCCGGGACCTGTTCGGCCTGAAGGTCAATGACATGCTGCTCATCATCAATCTGGCCCGTCGCCAGATCCGACGCAATTTTTAATGTAGCTGGGTCTGCCGTCTGGTAATTGATGGAGAGCAACCCCCACTTGCCCAGGAGTTCGCGAAGCACCGTTTTGCTGGCCATGGCTTCCCAATTATCACGCCACCCTTTACTCTGATAATTGCCTTTGCGGAATTTCTGCTCGTGGCAATTAATCTGCTGCGTGGTCCGATAGATGCACTTGCGCATGCCGTTCGTCAATTCAAAGTATGCGCAATAACCGGCAATCGGCATTTTCTGACGTTCTTCTTCATCGTCCATCCATCTAAATTCGGCATCTTCTGTCAGCCGGTCATAGCTGAGTAATTCCCCGTCCCGGACGTCTACGACGTTGATTTTCTTATAGACCCCGGTGCGAACGGCCAGCTGATACAGGCCTTTATAGCCGATAATGAACGTGGCTTCCATCTTCCCTTTGTTCCGGAACGGGACAATATACGCCTGCCCTAATGCCGGGTCAATCGGAAGATCATACGCCGCGGCACGGAGGCCAGCTTTGATAATACTAACCGGATTATCGCGAAAGACTTCCATCATATATGGATCATCATTAATCATCGTAACCATTGATGAAATAAATTGAGGGGCACGGGCTCCCAACAATTCATCAAATCTTTTTTGGAATCCTTCTTTGCTAATCAACGCGTTAAATAGCGCGGTGACGTTTTCGTGTGCTTTTTCGACGGGTTGCCCGGCGTTGCGCTTGGCCAACACGGTACCTTTTACTGTTGCCATTTACTTTTCCTCCTTCTTGGGTGCGACTTTGAAAACTCGTGTAGGTTTCCCTTCTTTTTTGCAGGCTTCCCAAATGTCGGGATGGTCCGCTTTCAGTTTCTTGGCGTCTATGGTAATACGTCCGTTTTGACGCTTCCAGGTGATTTTGCGTTCCCCGGCCATTGCGGCTTCGTGGTCCCCCATCAAGGCTTTTAATTCGTTTTCGGCCCATTGGATAGACGCGTCCAGCTCCTTCCTTTTGGCTTTATAGCCGTCTAAGAGTTGCACAAATCCGTCAGCCTGTTCGGGCAATTCGATCTCATCTTCCAGGCCGCCGGGGTATTTATCTTCCAGGGCTTCTTTCGTCGCCCGGCTTTCATCAATCGGTGGGATGGCACCGCCTACGACGTATTTTTCCCAGAATACCTTTTCCGCTTCAAAGAGCGCGCGGATCTGTTCATCGTTGCGCGGGATGAACTTTTTTCTAAAGTCCTGGCCGCCGATGAGTACCGCAATCCACCAGCCCTTTAACCCCGTGGCCATCATATAATGCTGGCATTGGAGATAATAGCTGTTTGGGACGTTGTCTTCGTCCCAGTCATGAGCGGAAAAGGCGTTCGTCGTCTTGATTTCAAGCCCAATATCTTCAGCCAGGCCGTTCTTCCGCCCAGGGATGAGCCGGTCGATATTTGCAAGCATCCACGGGTATTTTTTGTTTCGCATCATACCGCGGCGTTCGACCTTTAGCCCCGTTTCATCGCTGAACCAGTCCGCGACAATCGGTTCCAACCGGATGCCGGCTTGCACAGACGGCTTCTGACTAATGTCTTCCGGTTCGGTCTGCCCCGTCTTTTCCATCCAGAGAGCGAACGGGCTGGTCCACGGATTGTATCCCATGATGGCGCCGGCGTCGCTGCCCCCGATTCCTTTCTTTCTCATGTCCAACCAGGCGTCATGATCCTGCATCTGCTTGACGGTCATAATGAGTTCAGCATCCATAATTTTTGCCCCCTTCCCATTCTTCATCCATTACCAGCACACGAAATGCATGCCCAAAATCACGCAACACCTTTTCATACGGCTGCCCGTTCAGCACGGCCACCCGCTTCAGAAGTGAGCACATCATGATCATGGCTTCAGCGCTAGTGCAGCATATGTTTGTGCTGGCACTATACCCAGTGGCGTCGCCGGACGTGTCTTCTGCGTGCTGTTCGCACCATGCGATGATGCAGTGGCGGCCTCCCACCATGCACGCCTGCTTTAATGCGTCGCTCAATGCATGCAGTGTTTCTTCGGAGATACCCGTGTTTTCTTGATTTACGTTTGATTTCATGTTATCCATTGCTTTTTCTCGCTTTCTGTGCCATAATGTAGGCACAAACCAATATTTTATAGAGGGCTGACGTTCACGGCGGGCGTCAGCCCTTTTTCTGTGCCGCCACACATTTTATTAGGTCCTGGCCTTCATATTTCGCCAGGAATTCGTTGAACCGGAACTTACGTACCCGACGATACCGCCCCACCCGGATAGATGGCAGCAGGCCGGCATCTAAGAGCTGGTAAATGAATCCGTTCGTCGTTCTCATCTTCTTTGCAATTTCCGGCACGCTGAACAGCTCGTCGGTATTGTCCATGACAATTTTGACGGTTTCGGCCATGGCGTTCACCTCCTACCGGATGACGATTTTCTGCCCCGGCGTCAGTGTGCAATCATCGTCCAAATCATTGTTGATTTGGAGCTGGTACGCGATTTCGCGGACGTCGATGCCTTGTTCATCGGCTACCGGGCGGGCAATATCCCATACCGTTTCGCCGGGTTCGACGATGTGGATCCGGGCCGTTTCCGCTGCCAGCGCCACGGCCGGTGTTGCCGCTTCAGCGGCATACCGGCCCACGCAGAACCCGACGCCTAACGCCATCGTAATGGCCAGGCCCATCCGGATAGCGTGGCTAATTCGTTTGGGCGTTTCCCGCTGTCTGTGATGCGTGCGTACTTCTGTGACCTTCATGTCTTACACCCCCTTAATTGTCATCGTCTTCAGCGCGAATGACCATATCAAGGCGCTGAACCAGTTCCCGATAGAACATATACTTTGCGCGGATACCCTTCCGGGCCCCGATTTCGTTGGCGATTTGCTGAGCGCTATTTACCAGACAATTCAGCATTTTGGCCGTGTCTCCAGAAACGGCGTTTACGGCACATTCCGAAATATCCAGCTCGTCCCGAACTTGAAAAGTACCCAGAATCATAAGCGCGTCGGGCTTTACGTCCTTCATTTTCCGTGTAAAATCATAAATCGCATCTACGGAGATTTCCTGTGCTTTTTCTTTAGTGATCATGTTGATTACTCCTTTCAAAACTTCAATTTCGCGCCGGCCTGCTGTTCGGCTTCATAAATCCAGCGCTGGACTTTCCCTGCTCGTCATGCTGCTTCCTCCTTGCTTTTGTCCGGCATATTTCGTCTAAAATAATAGACGATTATGCCACAAAAATATCGCTTACCTTGCAACCTAAAGCCTTGGCAATTTTCAATAATGTGCCAGTTGACGTTTTGGCGTCATTATGAGTTTCTAAATAGGCAATCGTAGCCCGAGAAACACCGCTTCGTTGAGCTAATTCAGCTTGCGATAGCTTTTTGGCGGTTCTCATTTCTTTGATGAAATACATTCTTTATCGCCTCCCTCTTTTCACTGTCTATTATAATAGACGATACACGCATTGTCAATTATTCTAGACAAAAATAATTGATTTTTTGTCTAGAATATTTTACAATAACAAAAAGGAGGTTATGTAGTTATGTACATAGGAGAGTTGATAAAAAAATACAGAGAAAAGCACGGATTGTCAATGCAAGACTTTGCCAATTTATCGGGAATTAGCAAGGCTTATATCGGGGTACTTGAAAAGGTGTATAATCCAACGACTAAAGAGCCAGTAGCGCCGTCATTGCCTAAAATACAAGCCATTGCATCTGCTATGGGTATGGAGTTAGACGACTTACTAAAATTATTGGATCGTGACCAACCCGTCATAGTAAATACAAATAGGCCGGCGCAACGTCTCAATGAAGACGAAAAGCAGCTGCTCGATGATTATAGAAAGCTTAATGATACCGGGAAAATTGTTGCCAGGGGATCTATCGAAACGTTGGCCAAACAAGACCAGTTTACCAATAAAGTGAAGGACGACGAGGCAATTTAATTATCGTAGATTTTAAGCATTGAAAATTTTATATGAACAAGCCTAAAAGGGTGATTTACATGAGAAAAACATCCGTTAATATGTATACGGAACAAGAAAAAGAAAATCATGAAAGGATTTTATAATGGATATAAAGAAAATAATCGTTTCATTATGTTTATTTGCGGCCTTAACAATGCCAGCTTTTGCTTCTAGCTGGTATTGGATAGGGCAAACAGGAAATGGCCAAAATCTATATATCGACAATAGTTCTGTTGATAAAACATCGTCTCGTGCTATTTTGTGGGTATTGGTAACAGATATGCCCTACCCTAATCAGCTAAACGCCAAACAAGCTCTTTTCAAGATGTATATCTTGCCGAACGCCACAGGCGGGTGGGAATATATGCAGGTACGGCACCCGGATGGATCAATCACGCAATACAACAATAACTTGGAAATACATCCATTCCCGCCTGACTCGATAGGCTATAAAGTATGGCAGTCAACTTATTAGCCTGCATACAAAAAGCGCCAGCCGTGTAGGCCGACGCTATCATTTCATCGGGGCTCGGTATGCAGCTACCCCGCCCCAGCTTGTGTTGTTGGTGAACCCGGCGAAAGGTTCGACCTCATTATAGCATGGAAACATGCAGAAAGGAAGTGATTGCATGGCACATTGTCGAAAAAAGGGGAACCGGTGGTACTATCGTGTCACGTGGACCGATGAAGAAGGAACGCATCATGCAGAGCGCGCCGGCGGAAAAACTCGAACGGAATGTCTCCAGGCATGGCGTGAGGCCATGGCCGAAATCCAACGCCGCAGTGAGCTGAGAAAGACGGCGTTGATGCCATTCGGTGACGCTGTCGATGAATGGCTTGAAAAAGAAGTGGCCGTCAACCGCAAGCAAGCCACGTATGACTCGTATAGCTCCATCGTCCGGAATCATCTGACAAGCACGATAAGGGCCATCCCGCTGAAGAAAATCACCACGGGATTATTGCAGGACTGGTTGAATGACCAGCGGAACTACTATAGCCGATCCACGGTCCACGCCTGTTATGCTGTCGTAGGCGCCGCTTGTAGATGGCTTGTCAAAAATAGGAAGTACCTGGTGGAAGATCCCATGGCCGACGTCGTCATGCCGAAAACAGACGAAATCCCCAAACCGATACGCGTCTTTACGGCTGACGAAATGGCAAAGATATTTGCCCATTGGCCGGCTGGCCATCGCTATCACCTTCCCATTGCCCTGGCATACTATGCCGGCCTGCGTATCGGCGAATGCCTGGCCCTCACGTGGAATGACGTGGACCTGGCAGCTGGCACGCTGACCGTCACATCGACACTGTATGACCATAAAGGGCTCCCTACCCGCGCCAAAACCCCAAAAAGCAGCTGTTCCGCTCGGACCGTCGCGTTCGGCGAACGGCTAAAGCAAGAATTAATCATGAAACGATGGCAGCAGAAACAAACCCGCTTCCAGGCCGGCCCATTTTACAAAGAAGGCCCAAACGGCGGTTATGTCTGCGACCGCGGTGACGGTGGCGTCATGACATCGAACGATATGAGATGGTTCGGTATGTGGTGCAAGCAAGAATTTGGCAGTGGCTCCTTCCACTGCCTGCGCCATACCCATGCCACCATGCTGCGCGAACAAGGTGTAGGCCTCGATTACATCGCCGCCCGCCTCGGACACTCCAGCATGTACACCACGGCAAAATTCTACGATGCCATCACAGATAAAAGAGAAAAAGAAGTCGTCGAACTCATCGACAAAGTCTTCTAATTTAAAAAACTTCCCACTTTCGGCGTGAAAGTGGGAAGTTTTTTGGGAAGAATGCCGATAAACGGCATGATTAAGCTAAACTGAGTTTAACGTTAAATTATCGTAAGTTATTTTAAATGAGAATTCAGGCACATATTGTAACGCTTTCTATCCCGCATAACCAAGCCATTTATCCAACAAGTAACATCATCTTCACTTTTTCTCAATAACTGTCAAATTTCCTCGTTTTTCATATCAAAGTCGGCAAAATATCGGCAAAAAAACTTGCTGAAAACCTAGTAAAAAAGCCGTTAAAAAGCCACTCAAAAATTCACAAAAAAGCCCTCGAAAAAGCGATTTTTGGAGGCATAAAAATTCAAGTACTGATGTCGCTTGGCTTTTTTTCGCTCATTTCCTTAGAATCTTCCTTGACCTTTCGATTCATGGTGACTATAATGAGCGTGTGTTTTATGAGCCTTTGGCTGATCATAACTCACTTTCATTGTCCAATCACTTCATTAGTTACTTCCATCATTAACCGGAATGGCCAGCTGTATTTGCAGTTGGCCATTCTGGTTTTATTTGTTTCCATGTTTTTACAGACTCCAGCCACGGTACATTTCTTCTTTATTATCAATGCATTTTTTTACACCATGCCTCTATCCTTCAGGCATGAAAATCTGCTATACTTTTTCTGTTGCTCCCTCCAATCTGGCAACAGAAAGGAGGTGTTTCTACTTTGGAGATACTCACTAACTTTTTCCTCTCCGTTATGGCAGGTGTAATTAGCTACTACATCTGCAAATGACTGAACGGCAGATGACGAGCAACCAGCCTAAGAGGCAGCTCTCTATAAAAAGCAAAACCCCCACGGTGTCCAGACCGTGGGGGTTTATTATTCCTACTTGGAACTCACTAACTTTTTCAGCTACGTTAAGTATAACATGTCTGCAAATCCGATTCAAGCTTTATATAGCATATTCGCTTATTTTTTATGCCACCGAAATTAGGTGAGAAATTTCAAATTTACACGACATAATCAAACAACTTAATTTCTGTAATCTTTCCGTTATGAGTTGTAAATACCAGCCATTTTCCTTCTTCATGATAAGAAATATACCCGCGGTCATTTTTCCAGGGTTCTCCGTAGACTTGTTCAATAGCGTCAGCATCCATACCTACTGTTAGTCCAGCCGGTGTAATCAAGCCGTTATTGGCCGTTGAAAAGATACCGGTCACGACATTGGTATTGGCATCAAAAAAGATGTAAAACGATGACCCGTAGGCATAGCTATAACTGTATCCGCCCTCAGCATTGGGTACTTTATCCGAAATGTGTGTCGGTTCTCCGTAAATAGATTGTACATAGTCCGCCGATGAACCAATGGTGATACCACCAATCGCAAATTCTGAATCAGGAATGGCAGCAAAGACGGTAGAAATTGATACAATCAATAATGAGAATACGCTAAGAATAAGGCGTTTCATGTTACCACATCCTTTCTATTTTATTCTGGTCTTTACTTAGCAGTATAGTACATCTATAATATAGAAGAAGCAGTTGCTGGTATTGGCTGCGGAGGCGTCACCTCATTAGAGCGTGAATCCGTAGAGGTACTGCCACAGTTGTTCCTATAGAATCAGTTGTCGATGACATTGGCCCAAGATATCCCGTTTCTATTGAAGCGCTCTTTTGGGAGGTACGGTCGACAACTGATTTTTTCTTAGACGGATAAAATTCAAGAGGCCGTCGTTGTAAGACAGCCTCTTGTTCTATTAAGCGGTACATTCCCTATTTCGGTGTAACGGCTACGACGCGGACAGGCAGTCCGGTCGCACCTTCGATATTGGGCCAGGCTGCCAGGAGGATGGCGCCGGCAGGCGCTACTTTGTCGAGGTTATCCAAAAGCTCGATTTGGACGTGGCCCTGGCTGAGGACGTAGCGTTCGCAGATGAGGTCCCCTGCTTCAGCTGCGACGGCAGAGGCATCGGTATCAAAGGTTTCGTGGCCGTTGGCTGCGGCGTGGCGGACTTCATAGATGTATTTCAAGGCTTCCAAAGACCAGCCTGGCGCATTTTCATTGCCCTCTTCATCGAAGCCGCAGAGTTTGTCATTGTCCGGCCAGTTCTTGGCCCAATCTGTCCGCAGGGCGACAAAGGCGCCTTCCGGGATGTCGCCATAAACGGCTTCATAGGCTTTGATGTCGTCGACGGTGACGGCGTAATGGACGTCTTTGGCTACTTTTTCGCTGATGTCAATGACGACTAAGGGATAAGCCATGTGCTGGACGCCGAAGCCATCTGACAGTGCTGTCCCTTTGGCAAAATGGCCTGGGAAATCAATATGCGTGCCAAATTGGCCGGGGAATTTAAATGTCTGGATCAAACATTCCAGCATGGGATTGCCCCAATCGAAAACGGTTTTCCCGATTTCTACGGAGCCTTCAGGCATGCCTGACCAATACGGGCTGTCGTTGTTCAGCCGATGGCTGAGTTCTACCCATTCGTAATCGGATTTCAGTTGTTGTAAGAGATTCCATAATGCGTGTGTTGCCATAAGGACACTTCCTTTCTTAATTCAAAGATTCCATGTTTCTAATACGGACATCATGGCCCTTTTTTCAGCCGTCGCATCTTCTAAATGGAAGACAGCGAAACGGTTGCCACTTTCGGGAGTATAAATTTTCTTCATGACCGGATATCCCGGTTGGGCCAGTGCTTCTTGTGCCAGTTCATCCCCCTTTTCAAAAACGGCTTTGCCATAATAACGGAAAAAGAGTTTTCCTTTTCCCATAAGTCCACAGATTTCTACATAAGGATTTTCTTGCATTTGACGATAGACTTCTTTCATTGCGCCGACGCCAAAATAGTTCACTCCATCTTTTAGCATGTGGAAACTGATAGGACGCGATTTAGGGCGGCCAGCTTCTATGGTATTCAAAAAGAAAGCACCGCTCTCATCAACACAAGCGTTTAACCAATCGTTAATTTTTTTTGCAATGATTTGTTTTTCGGGTATATGGTTTTTCCTTGGTTGTTTTTGTGGGATTATGTGGGATAATATTGATTTTTTATATTCCGATAACTTACGATGCCATAAGTCTGCATCGGCCTTGGTAATGGGACGGATGACCCGGCAGGGATTCCCGGCTGCGACGACATGGCTGGGAATATCATGGGTTACGACGGAACCGGAACCGATGACGACGTCATCGCCAATAGTGACACCGGGATTGATGACGACATTACCGCCAATCCAGACGTCTGAACCGATAGTGACCGGTTTGGCGTATTCCAGGTTGGTATTGCGGACTTCCGCATCAATGGGATGACCCGCCGTATAGATACTGACGTGAGGTGCTAAAAATACATTGTCGCCAAAGGTGACGTAGTTTTCGTCTAGTATGGTCAGCCCCGTATTGGCAAAGAAATGACGGCCAAAGCGGATGCGGTCACCATGGTCGAAGTAGACCGGCGCCAACAGCACCATGTCATCTGACGCCTGGGCAAAACAGCGTTTCAGTTCTTCAAAAGCCTGACGGTCGTTCAAATCGTCAGAAGCATTGAATTTCCGCTGCGCCGCATGGACCCGCTGGAAGCTGTCATCGTGGACATTGAACGGGTCGTACAGCTCCTGGCCAATCATGCGGTCCCACTCTTTCTGATTCAATAGTATCCTACTCCCTTCTCTTATATGCAATGCTACCCTTGAATCCGATACCATAGCTGCATTTCAAAATCGTTGGGAATCCCCGGTTCTGACATGAGCTGGCCGAAGCCTACGACAATGCGCGTCATGGTTTGGCGAAAAGCTTTTTCTAAAGGCATTTGCTTCACTTTATGGAGATACCACGATTCATGGATGGAAAGACACATCCCCGATTTCAGCAGCAACAGACGGGCATCATGGGCCGCCTGGATTTTTTCGGGGTCGCCCTGCGTATCCGCCTTTGCCGCTTCCAAGAGCTCCCGTTGTTCGTCTGGCGAAAGGTGGCTGCGGAACATATGCTGAGCCAGGCGCCGGAACCATGCATAGTCTTCTCCGGCATCGGCCAACAACCGCGTCATGAATTGTTCTGAAGCCCGGTCTTCTAAAAAAGCCTGCACGCAGGCCAATTCCTGATTTTCCAAAGACATATCATCACCTCGCAGAGTGTACGTCACGCCTCACCCATCATCTGGCAAACAAGCTTTATGGAATAATTCTACACGTCAGGCATTAATTCCTGCTTTCCCCTGCCTTTCTTCGGAATATATTTCATCGTGTACGTAAGACCTGTCTGGCCGCCCATTTCGATGAAATGCCAGTTTTTCTTCCATCTGTCCTATTTAATTCAACGAAATCCATGTGTTATAATAGAGACAAATTTTACTATATTTGAGGTGATTATGTTGAAAGGAAAAAAACTCGCATCCATGTTAGCTGTCACAGCTATGTTGACCAGCTTCGGCCTGACGGGGATTGTTGAAGGTGCCAGCCGGGCCGAATTAGCCGCGATTCACGTCAATCAGTCCGAAAATTTCCAGTATTGGAACGAGAATTCTCCGGCTAAGAAAAAGCTGGTAGCTTATGTGCAAAAAGTAACGAATCCCAAAAATCCTGATTTCATCCCGGCAGAACATCGCCTGGCCGTCTTCGATATGGATGGAACCCTGTTGGGAGAACGGACCCCGTCCTATACAGATGGCGTCTTTTATGCGGACCGTGTCCTGCATGACCCAAACTGTAAAGTGTCCGATGAAGACAAAAAATTTGCTCAAGCCTATTGGGATGCCATTTCTCAGCGGAAACCCGTTCCCCCGGAAATCGAAAAGAACTTGTACCACAACTTATATGCCGGACTGGCCGGGATGACGCCGCAGTCCCTGGACGCTTACGCCCAGGGATTTATGAAAAAGCCCGTTATCGGCCTGACGAACCTGACTTATGGCGAATCCTTTTACCTGCCTATGGTAGAAGTGATTTCCTATTTAGAAGCTAATAATTTCACCTGCTACATCGTTTCGGCCTCTGACCGCCCTCTCGTCCGCGCACTCGTCCATGGAGCCCTGCCTATCGCACCGAATCAAGTCATCGGGTCGGATCCGCAAATCGTTGCCAGCCATCAAGGCCAAACTAGCGGTGGTTCATATCAAATGACACAGGAAGATACCATCCAGTACGGCGAATTGGACCGGGTCAATGAAAAAATGAATAAAGTGTCATCCATTGTCCGTGAAATCGGGATACAGCCGGTCTTAGCCTTCGGAAACATCAGCGGCGATTATTCCATGTTCCGGTATACGCTAAAGGACAACCCCTATAAAGCTGAAGTATTCAATATTCTCTGTGATGATACGCAACGTGAATATGGCCGCCCTGAACGGGCCGAACGCGATAAGAAGACATCTGCCGAAAATGGCTGGAATACTATTTCCATGAAAAATGACTGGAAGACAATTTACGGAGATAACGTAAAAAAGACACAATGACCCACCAGTCCATCTATTTTGTTCGAAATGTTCCGTCATACTTTGAATAATAATTCTAAAAGCATTGACAAATACGCGTTTTAATGTATAATATTCCTTAATATTTGAATTTTAAAGCTATTTAACACTTCATCAGGGGGGAATGGACATGAACAAGAAATGGATACTGGCAGGGATGGCCGCACTGACGGCTATGAGTGTCTTAACAGGATGTGGTACACAGTCAAAAGAAGCGGTGGCAAGGACGGATAAACCGCTTATCGTCGGGACGGAACCGTCATTCCCTCCTTTTGAAATGGCAGAAAACGATACATATACCGGCTTCGATATTGACTTGGCCAATGCGATTGGTGAAAAGCTGGGCCGCAAAGTAGAAATCAAGGCCATGGGCTTCGATGCTTTGATTCCGGCCTTGAAAAGCGGACAAATCGACATAATTGCCTCGGCCATGTCGGCGACGGAAGAACGGAAAAAACAAGTAGACTTCACGGCTCCCTACTATATTGGTGGTTCGGTCATCGTCGTACAGAAAGACAATACGACCATCCATGGCTGGGATGACATCACAGGCAAGACCGTAGCCGTCCAGGCCGGTTCTAAGCCAGCGGACTTCGCCGAAAAACAAGGAGCTGTCCTCAAACAGTTCGACGGCAATTACCAGTGCCTGCAAGAACTGCAAAACGGCGGCAGTGACGCCGTCGCAATCGACAAAGCCGTCGCCTTGTACTATGTTTCCAAAGGCGGCATGAACAATCTGAAAGTCGTCGGCGAACCGAAGAAACTGGCCGGTTCAGCTATGGCCATCGACAAAGGCCATGAAGACGAACTGAAGGCCATCAACCAGGCCCTGGCTGATTTGAAAGCTGACGGGACGTATACCAAGCTCTATCAAAAATGGTTCGGCGTCGATCCAACAGCGGAAGAATTGCAATAGAATTTGCCCCGTCTTTACAGACTCTATATGTTCGGCTGGTATGCTGAAGAAAATAGAGTAAAGGTGGGATTTTTTATCACAGTTTCGCCAGAAGACTCCTTCCTCTTAGGTAGGGGCATCAATGGCGATGGATTT
>ERZ773165.23-NODE-23-length-130951-cov-12.887903_pt1 | contig 130951 bp, 126 predicted proteins | sample MGYA00581003_ERZ773165 | MGnify/ENA primary metagenome ERZ773165 (study PRJEB29015, sample SAMEA2737817) | human gut metagenome | biome: human gut; feature: human-associated habitat; material: faeces | place: China | collected 2012 ... | reverse complement strand
ACAGAACTAAGTCTCAATTAGTAGCTTAATTAATATGTCCAATATTTTGGGTGCATATCAATATTCGTAAACTGCTTTTTTTATTATTTTTTCTATTATTCATAGTATAATTTTAGATAGAAGATAAATTTTAGTGAGGTGAAAAATAATGGATAGTAAAATAGCAAAAGCGATAAAATTAAAAAATCAACCGATTGCAGTATATAGAACGGATATAAAAGAAGATAATGCACTGCAATTTAAAGAAGGTGTTTGGGGTTGTGTAATAGCTATGTTAAATGCAGCTTCTAAAGGCAAAACAGCGATTTTTTCACAAGAGATAACTGCCTGTATGGGTGGTAGAGCAGGTCTTGGATTAAAGGCATATGATTTAGGATATATAGAATATTTTTTATCTACAGGAGCAAATGATGGCAGAGAAGGAGAATGTTATAAGAAAAATCCTGAACTTGCAAGAAATTTTATTGTGAATGTACCAAAAATAAATTCTAAAAAATATGTGGTCTTCAAGCCGTTAGAATTGGTAACAGATGAAAATCAACCAGAAATAATTGTGTTTTTAGTAAATGTTGACCAATTATCAGCACTTACAGTCTTAGCAAATTATGACCAAGATACTCAGGATAATGTGGAGTTAAGATTTGGAGCAGGTTGCGCACAATCCATTTTATTTGCTTTAAAACATTTTGAAGAAAATAGTATAAAGTGTACGATTGGATTGACTGACCCGTCAGCTAGAAAATGTATAGATAAAGATATTTTGTCATTTAGTATGCCATATTATCGTTATTTACAATTAGAAGCACAGGTAGAAGAAAGTTTTTTAACTAAAACTACATGGAGAAATTTATCTAAACGTATAGAATGAAAAATAAATAAAATTTAATAAAAAAAGCAAAGGATAATATAAACAATAGTATCACTTTGCTTTTTTTAGTTTCTTATTTGATGTTATAGCAATATAGTATATAATAGAAGATAAAATTTTAATGTGAGGTGGCAATATGCAGGAAAGACCTAGCATTCAACAATTAGAAAATTTTATTATCTATGGAAAAGTGCGCAATTTTGCAACTGCGGCACATAGAGCAAATATAACTCAATCAGCATTTAGTTTTCAAATGAAAAAATTAGAGGAAATGCTCAATATACAGTTGATAACTCGTTCTAATCGTGGTAGTGATTTGACTAGAGAAGGCGAATTTTTTTTGCAAAAAATCATACCAATAATTGATGAATTAGATGAAGCTATTGATGAATTACAAAAATTTGCAGGAAAAGCAGTATATATTAATATAGGTGCTTTGATGTCTATGGGAGATATTTTAATGAATAGACATATCAGCTATTTTAAACAACATAATGATAATAATATCTGCTTTAATGTATATAATCTAGAAGCAAAATCCATGTTAAAAAAATTAGATAGTGGTCAAATTGATATTGCTTCTACTTTTTTATTGCCTCAAATGCATGCAGATGGCTGTGAAAAGAAATTATTCTGCAAAGATGAGTTCGTTTATTATGCTCCATGTTTGGATTTAACGCAAGATAAAATAACAGCTGATATTATACAAAGATATCCATTAGTTACACATTCACCAGATTATTTTATGACAAATTCCTTAGAGGATTATTTTGTCAAATTAAAAATACATCCACATATTGATGCTAGATTATCTACACCATACGCTATCATTCATTATTGTAAGCATAATAAAGTAGCAACATTGATATCAAAGCGTCTTTTACAGGAATTAGGTATTACAAATGACTATTATGAGTTATTAGAACCACTTAATTTTTCTTCGTATTTATTGTATAAACATGAAAATCCTAAAATTAAAAGTATGGAGATTTTTGTGGATTATATTTTGGATTTATATCAGCAAAATAGATAAATTTTGATTAATTTTAGATAAAAATAATTGATGACTCTCATTAATATCTTAAGCTATACAAATGTAAAACACATGTATACAATATGAACTATCCTTTAATTAAGATTTTGGAGATGAGAGCATGAGTAGTTCTTCTAAAGAACGTTTATGGACAAAGGATTTTCTTTTGGACACGGGTATTAATTTTTTAGTTTATTTGATTTATTATTTATTGATGGTAATAATTGCTGTCATTGCTAAAAATGATTTAAATGCTAGTCTAGCTGAAGCAGGTCTTGCTTCTGGTATCTATATTGTCGGTACTTTGATTGCTAGATTATTGGCAGGACAACAAATTGAATTATTTGGTAGAAAGAAAATGCTGTATACTGGTATGGCTTTATATTTGATAACTACTATTTTTTATTTTTATATACCAAATTTAATGATAATGTATATTATTCGTTTAGCAAATGGCTTTGCCTATGGTGTAGTTTCCACAGCGACAAGCACAATTATTGCTAGCTGTATACCTCTTTCACGTAAAGGTGAAGGCATAAATTATTATGGTTTATCTACAAGTGTAGCTGCCGCTGTTGGCCCATTTATTGGCATGTTCATGATGACACGAACTTCTTTTACAGCTATCATTGAATTATGTGTAGGTTTAATTGTTTTATGTGTAATAGGTTGTTTCTTCCTCAATATCAAAGAGCTTGAACTTTCTCCAGATGAAAAAGCTAAACTTCGCAAAATCTCTGTAAATAATTTTGTAGAAAGCAAAGTATCTGTAATTTCCTTCATAGGTTTTTGGGTTGCTTTTTGTTATGCAAGTGTATTGAGCTTTTTAGCAGCTTATTCACAAGAAATTCATTTAGTAGAAGCAGGTACTTTCTTCTTTGTTGTCTATGCTGTAGTAATCACTATATCTCGTCCTATAACTGGTATTATTTTTGATGCCAAAGGTGAAAATTATGTTATGTATCCTTGCTTTGTCTGCTTAGCAATAGGTTTATTCTTATTAAGTGGTACACAAACTGCTTGGATGTTATTATTAGCTGGTGTATTTGTAGGTTTAGGATATGGTACATTTATGTCTAATGGTCAAGCCGTTTGTATAAAATTAACACCAAATCATCGTGTAGGTGTCGCTATTTCCACATATTTTGTAGCTTTGGATTTAGGCCTTGGCGTTAGCCCTTATATTCTCGGTGTATTAAGACCAATGCTTGGCTTTGAAGGTTTATATATGTTAACTGGTGTGATGTCTGTTATTTGTCTAGTTATGTATTTTGTCATGTATGGTTCAAGAAAACAAAATTATGCAGATAAAGAAGAAATAACAGAAGAATTACATGCAAATGCTAAAATAGCAATTGATGAAAAATAAAGTAGCTACCCTTCATTTTAATAATTTTATCCATAAAAAAGAGTCAATAAGTTTTTTGCTTATTGACTCTTTTATTTTAGATACCACCGTAAATAATTCCGAGAACAAAAATTATAATTGTTAATGGTACATAGATATATTTAGCTGTAATTCCAAAGTAAGCACCGAGAGGTTTTCTAGCAAGTTCTAATTCTTGGCGGATTTCTTTGTAACCTAAAATGTAATAAATAGAAAATGCACCTAAAACAGCTCCAAATGGAACAATATAGATAGTTACAATATCCATCCAAGGACCGAATTTTGGTTCAGCTTCAATGAATACGCCGATAAATAAAGCGATAATAGAACAAAGTGTAACGGCTGTTTTGCGAGAAAGATTAAATCTTGTTTGCCAGGATTCACTTACTGCTTCAAACATATTTAATAGACTTGTAATACCTGCGAAAGCTACAGAAACGAAGAATAATATAGCAAATAATTGACCAAATGGCATTTGGGCAAAAATATTTGGAAGTGTGATAAACATAAGTGTTGGACCTGCATTTGGTGCAATATTGAAAGCAAAAACGGCAGGAATGATAGCAAAAGCAGCAAGTAGAGCAGCTATAGTATTAAAGAAAGTTGTGCGAATGGAAGCTTTAGGAATATCTTCAGTTTTTGGTAAGTATGTACCATAGACAATCATACCTGAACCTGTGATTGATAGAGAAAAGAAAGCTTGTCCCATTGCCATAACCCATGTTTCAATATGTCCTAATTGTTCCCAATTTGGTGTAAATAAAAACTCATATCCTGCACCGGAATTAGGTAAAAAGTATACGCGAATAGCTAAAATTAAAAATAAAATAAAGAATAAAGGCATTAAAATTTTATTTACTTTTTCAATTCCTGATGTAGAACCAAACATTAAAATTAAAGCTGTCATTACAATAACAAGAGTATGCCAAAATACACTGCCGAATTCTCCAGTAACTTCTTGTAAAAATACTTCGTGATGACCGGATAACATTTCACCAGTGATAGACCACCATAAAGCTCTGAGTACCCAACCAATGATGATTGCATAACCGATAGCTATACCAAGTGAGCCTAAAAGAGGTATCCAGCCGAGGCAATAGCCTAATTTTGATTGTTTAATTTTGCTCCAGCAATATTCATAAGCACCTAATGTACCTGTTTTAGCACGACGACCAATGGCAAATTCAGCGGATAAACCAACAAGTCCAAATAAGATAGAAAATAAAATATAAGGGATTAAAAAAGCACCGCCACCATATTCGCCTAAGCGATAAGGAAACATCCAAATTGTCCCCATACCTACAGCTGAACCGATACAAGCGAGGATAAAACCTGTACTACTTTTAAATCCTCCATTTTGATGTATATTATCCATAAAAAAACTCCTTTATAGAATTATTAAGAAAAATCATTTATAATTATAACTTGTGTACATAGTATTTGTAAAAACGATAATTTCTATAATATAATTCAGTTTTTTCGATAGATAATAAGGAGCAATAAATATAGCATGGAATTAAGAAATTTAAAGACTTTTTTATACGTAGCAGAACAATGCAGTTTTTCGAAAGCGGCAATTTTACTAAATTATTCACAATCGACTGTTACGGCACAAATTCAAAAATTAGAAGAAGAATTAGATATTTTATTATTTGAAAGAATTAATAAAACAGTGCGCTTGACCAATGCAGGTCAAGCGTTTTTAAAATACGCTCATGAAATCATCAGAACTAGTGAAGATGCAAAAAAAGCATTGAAAAATTTACCGATAGAAACAGGTGAACTCAGAATAGCTATGGCAGAATCTATTGCTAATACTTTTTTCCCTGAGATATTAGAACGATTTCATCAACTATATCCTAAGATAAAGGTAACTTTATATACAGCTGGTACAGATAGTTTATTTCATAAATTAAGACATAATGAAGCAGATTTGCTCTATACTCTAGATAAAAGAATTTATTCCTCAGAAATAGTTACTGTGATGGAGAAGAAAGAAGAAGTATTTTTTGTAGCTAGTCCTAAACATAGATTAGCAGGAAAAAATTGTTTAATAGAAGATTTATTAGGCGAAGATTTTTTACTCACAGAAAAAGATATGAGTTATCGTAGACATTTAGAAGAATATTTAGCTTCTAAATCTTTGGAGATAAATCCTTTCTTAGAATTGGGAAATGTAGAGATTTTAAAATCTTTGGTAGAGAAAAATGCAGGCATTTCTTTTTTGCCAGAATTTACGATAAAAAGACAGTTAGAAGAACAGCGATTAGTGAAAATCAATATTCCAGAAGTTTTTAAGGTCTGGCGACAATTAATTTATCATAAACATAAATGGGTTACTGCTTCGATGAAAGTAATGATAGATTTAATTAGAGATTATGAATATGATAAAAAGAATTTTAGCCAAAATAAAAGTCTATAGCTTTTGCTATAGACTTTAAATTTTATTCTTTTAGAACTTGTTTAATTAAAAATTCGCTTTTAGGAAGACAAAACTGCACAAGTGGGCCAGTTAAAAAAGCAGCTATGACTGTACCTATACCAACAGTACCACCTAAGATATAGCCTAAAATGACAAAAAATAAATCACAAGTCATACGTACCCAGCGGAATTGAAATTTTTGTAATTTATCAGTTAAGATAATGGCTATTAAATCATTAGGGCCAGTACCAGCGTTGCTTTTGATGACTATGGACATGCCGATAGATAAGATAACGCACCCTAAAATCATACCTAAAATACGCCATGGTAAGGTGGAATCAGCATTGATAAAATCGCCTAAAAGCCATGTGAAAAAATCAATGATAGGGCCACCACAAAAAGCGCATAAAATAGTACCAGGTTTTACATATCCTTTAGTAGTTAGAAGCATAACGACCAATAAGATACATAAGACAATGACGTGAAAAGTACCAACAGATAGATTAAATGTTCGAGCTAGCCCTTGAATAAATACAGTGAAGGTATCAGTACCAAGCTCGGATAATAAAAATAAAGAAATCCCTAAATGGGCAATGATTAAACCAAGTAATAAAATACTAAGTGCAATAATCCAGTTTTTTAAACTGCGTTTTGATGTATCACTAGCAAATGTAGACATAGAACCTCTTTTATTTTGTAGATTTATTTTGATGAAATATTATATTTCTTCTGGATAAACTAAATTCCATTCACGGCGTAATTTAGTCATGATATCCATAACATCTTGAGTATAAGTAAATTGTAAAAGATCAGTTTCTTCTTCTAAAATGGCTTTTTCCATATCTTCCATTTCATATTGAAGTGCTTTCTTCGTATCACCTACGATGATTTCTTGTTTTTCACCTGTAACAGCATCTGTAATTACTGCTTTATTAGCACGAGGAAATTCCATGATTTCAATATAAGCTTTTTCACAGCTAATCATAGCTCGTTTTGGTTGTTTAGAATGAAGTGATAAAGCGATTGTTGCCATCTGATTATCTTCATTCATCAATAAAATAGTAGCTTGCTCATCAACGCCAGTAGGTGCAGGAAGCATTTGACTTAAAATTTTTGTCGGTTTACTTTGCATAAAACTGCGTGTGAGACTAAGCGCATATACACCGATATCAAGCAAAGCACCACCAGCTAAATTTTTATTGAAAAATCTATTAGTCATATCATAATCTTTGAAACTACCAAAGTTTACAGTAATCATCTGTACTTTACCAAATTCATTATTATGTATCATTTCCCATAATTGTTTATAAATAGGCATATGCCAAATAGTCATAGCTTCAGCTAAAATTAAATTATTTTCTTGAGCGAGTTTAACACATTCATTTAATTCACGACTATTTAAAGTAATAGACTTTTCTACAAATAAATGTTTGTGATTTTCTAAAGCTTTTTTCATGAATGGATAATGTGTATTATGTGGAGTTGTCAAATAAATAATATCTACATCAGGGTCAGTGAAGATATCTTGAAAATCATCATAAACTTTTTCGATGCCATATTTTTTAGCAAAATCGATGGCTTTACTATGTGTACGATTGCCAACAGCATATAATTTTTTGCCCATGTTTTGTAGCGCTTGAGCCATTTCATTGGCGATTACACCAGTACCTAGAACAGCCCAATTTAATTGTTTGTTAAAAGACATAAGTATACCCTCCTAAAATATATAATTTATTATTATTATAAAAAAAATAAACTTATAAAGGAATACTTAAATGATAAATAAAAAAAGATAATATAAATAAAAGGCTTAGCTAATCAAAAGAAAAGCTAAGCCTTAAAATTTTATTTATTTGTTGCTTTTAATACATAAACTTTAGAGTCGAAATCACAGCTTGTAGGCATATCACTAGATACTTGACCTGCGCTAGGATCATCAATTACAAGACCGATATTCATGAGTTCATCACCATAATAACAATTGCCATCAATATTTTGTTTATAGCAAAAATCAGGATTTAAGCCTTGGAGATAAATTCTGCTATATGGTAAATTGATACCATTTAATACACGATACCAACCAACAATAGCAGTTTCTTTATCTTCGCTTACTACCATCCAAGCAGTTACATTATTTTCAAAAGGACTGCTCAAACGATAGAATGTGCCAAATTGGAAAACTTCACGATATTCTTTCATGAATTTAATTTGTTCTTTTACTTCTTCTTGTTCAGCTGGAGTTAATTTATTTAAATCAAGCTCATAACCAAAAGTACCAAAGTAAGCAACGTTTGCTCTAGTATGAAGAGGTGTTAAACGATATACTTGATGGTTAGGAGTAACAGAAACATGACTGCCGATGGAGCTGATAGGATAAGCAAAAGATGTACCATATTGGATTTTTAAACGTTCAATAGCATCAGAGTCATCACTTGCCCAGCCTTGTGGAGCATAATATAAAAGACCTGGGTCAAATCTAGCGCCACCACTAGCACAAGATTCAAAGAGAATATGAGGAAATTCAGAAGTTAAGCGTTCATATAAATCATATACACCTAAGATATAACGATGGAATACTTCTCCTTGTCTATCAGCAGGAAGTGCGACAGAATAACATTCTGTAATACTGCGGTTCATATCCCATTTTATATAAGAAACTTTTGCTTCACGTAAGATTTTAGCAAGCATATTGTAAATATAATCTACAACTTCTTTACGTGAATAATCTAATACATATTGATGACGACATTCACAAGAATTTCTATTTGGTACATGTAAAATCCAATCAGGATGATTGCGATAGAGGTCAGAATCCATATTAGTCATTTCTGGTTCAATCCAAAGACCAAATTTCATGCCGAGATTTTCAATTCTTTCTGCAAGACCTTTGATGCCATTTGGTAAGCGGTCAGTATTTGGATACCAATCGCCAAGACCTGCATAATCGGAAGTGCGTTTGCCAAACCAGCCATCATCTAATACGAATAATTCTACGCCACATTCTTTAGCTTTGCTAGCGATAGTTACGAGTTTATCTTCATTGAAATCGAAATAAGTAGCTTCCCAGTTATTGATTAAAATAGGTCTAGCTTTATCTCTCCAATAGCCACGAGCAAGGCGTTTTTGGAATAATTTATGGAAAGATTGACTTAAATTATTTAAGCCGTTATCAGTATAAATCATTACAGCTTCTGGAGTTTGAAAAGATGTATTTGGTTCTAATTTCCAATCAAATGTAGTTGGATTAATACCCATTAAAACGCGTGTAACATCATGAGTATCAACTTCTGCTTGAGCTAAGAAGTTACCGCTATAGATTAAGCTAAAACCAATAGCTTCCCCTTTATTTTCATCTGTAGTAGGTCGTTTTAAAATGATAAATGGATTGTGTTCATGGGAAGAATGACCACGAGTGGAATTAATAGCAGTGATGCCTTGTTCTAATTTACGTACTTTTAAATGACGTTCTCTAGACCATGTACCAGAGAATTGAAGCCATTCATAATCGCAATCAGGTAAATCAAGACAAAGGCTCATAGCTGTTGTTAAATGAACATCATCTTTACCTTGATTGTAGATTTTAGCACTGCGAGCGATAATGCCATTTTGAGCAAAAATAGTATAGAGTAAATCTATTTCAACTAAAGTTACAGGGTCTTGTAAATGAATAGTTAAAGTGAGTGCTTCATCATCATTTTCTGTATAAGTAGCAGGTAAATTTTCAAGTTTTGGTTTGCCTTTGCTGATAGAATGACTTTGATAATGGAAGTCAGAAATTTTACTACCGTTTGTCTGGCAAATTTCAATAGCAGGCTGACGATAATCAGAAGTACCATAAACAGGATATTCTTGACGAATATGGCTCAAAGATATAATATTATGGAATTCTTCAGAAATATAGGAAGTTGTTGGACGAGCACAAGATTGAATTAAATAGGAAAAATCTGCTTTGTCATGTACTTTTTTACCAAAATATACTTGGCTTAGATGACCATTAGGAAGTACAGTCATAATGTAACTAATTTTATCATTAGTTAAATGAAAAGTACGGCTTTGTTCATTAAATAAAATTTTCATCTTAAAAAACGCTCCTTTATAAATATATGAATTTATGGCTTTTCGTAATTAATATCTATAAATTATTATATATGAGAATTTTATGAAAATAAAGATGGTGTTGTTAAGTAAATCAGTTTAAATGTTAAATAAAAACTATAAGAGCAATACTTATAGTTTTTATTTCATTCTATTTACAGGTTTATTAAAAGATATTTTAGGAGAAAAACTTTTGCGATACTGTGAAGGCGTAAAACCTTTTTTGGCTTTAAAGGCTTTAGCAAATACTAAAGGGTCTTGATAGCCACAAGAATTAGATATAGTTTCAATGGATAGTGTAGTTGTATTTAATAATTGTTCAGCACGAGTTATGCGATAATTAGCTAAATATTCTTGGGGAGAAATATTTAAATGTTTGCGAAATAATAAATAGAGGTAATTTCTAGTGATGCAAACATATTTAGCAATATCAGTGATTTTTAAATTATTAGTGTAGTTATTTTCGATAAATTCAATGGCTTTTTTTACATATAGATTATTGTTGTCATTAGTCGGCAATATAGTTTTTATATCTTTACTTAAGATAGAGAAGAAAGAATATAATAGACTTTCTAGCAAAAATTGATTGCTTGTGGCAAAGTTATTATTTTTTAACATATTATGCACAATTTGTTTTAATTCTTCACTATAATTACATTGAAATGTTAGATGATTGGAACTAAGACCGATATCATTTAAATATTGAATAGCTTTAGTACCATTAAAACCAATCCAAAGATATTGCCATGGGTCATCTTTATCAGCTTGATAAAATACTTGCAAATGAGGTTCAACTAAAAATCCTTGACCTTGAGATAATTCATAGCAAGCGTTATTTACATAATATTTTCCTTTGCCTTTAGTTATATAGTGAATGATATAATTATCGCGGATACCAGGGCCAAAGCTGTGATTAGGCTCACATTTAGCTAAGCCACAAAAACATAAGTATAAATCAGAAAAATGGCGTTCTGTTATTTGGAGTACATGAGAATTTTCCATAATAATTAACCTCAAATTTAATTTAGTCTTATAATATTATAATATAATAAAACAAATAAATAATAAAAGGTGATTTTTATGGAAACAAAATGGTGGCAAAAATCTGTTGTTTATCAAATTTATCCTCGTAGTTTTTGTGATAGCAATAATGATGGTATTGGTGATATCAATGGTATTCGCTCTAAATTGGATTATTTGGAAAAATTAGGTATAGAAGTAATTTGGCTAAGCCCTGTATATTGTTCACCTAATGATGATAATGGCTATGATATCTCTGATTATTATGATATTTCCCCAGAGTTTGGGACATTAGATGAAATGAAAGCTTTATTAAAAGAAGCTAAAGCACATCATATAAAAATAATCATGGATTTAGTGGTAAATCATACTTCAGATGAACATAAATGGTTTATAGAAGCAAAGATAAATAAAAATAGCAAATACCGTGATTATTATATTTGGCGAAAAGGTGAGAACAACAATCCACCAAATGATTTATTGTCCTGTTTTGGTGGCTCAGCATGGGCATATGATGAAACATCTCAAGAATATTATCTGCATTTTTTTAGTAAGAGACAGCCAGATTTAAATTGGGAAAATAAAGATATGCGTAAAGATATTTGGCAGATGATGAATTTTTGGATCGATTTAGGTGTTGGTGGTTTTAGAATGGACGTTATTGATATGATTGGTAAAGTTCCAGATTTAAAAATCAAAGAAAATGGGCCTAAATTGCATGAATATATTCAAGAAATGCATAAAGAAACTTTGCAAGGCAAAGATTTATTGACAGTGGGTGAATGTTGGGGAGCAAATCCGCAGATAGCACAGTTATTTTCCAGTCCAGATAGACATGAATTAAGTATGGTATTTCAATTTGAACATATTATGCTTGACCAAGAAGGCTCGGATAAATGGAACTTGAAAAAGCTTGATTTAATTGAGTTGAAAAAAGTATTTACTAAGTGGCAAAAAGAATTAAATGGCAAAGGTTGGAATAGTTTATTTTGGAATAATCATGATTTACCAAGAATTGTATCTCGTTGGGGTAATGACAAAGAATATCGCGCGCAGTCTGCAAAAATGTTGGCGATATTACTTCATGGTATGCAGGGAACACCATATATTTATCAAGGCGAAGAAATCGGCATGACTAATATTGAGTTTAATGATTTAGCTGATTTTGCCGATATTGAATCTGTGAATGCATATAAAGAAAGAATGGCTAATAATATACCTAAAGAAGAAATATTAAAATCTTTGCGTGCTAAAGCTAGAGATAATGCAAGAACTCCTATGCAGTGGAATAGTGATGTATATGCTGGCTTTAGCAAGGTTAAACCATGGTATAGAGTAAATCGCAATTACGTAGATATAAATGTAGAAAAAGCTTTAGCCGATAAGAATTCAATTTTTTATTGTTATCAAAAATTGATTAAGATGCGTAAAGAAAATCCTATTATGATTTATGGTGAATATGATTTATTATTAGCCGAAGATAAAAATATTTTTGCTTATACAAGAAAATATGAAGATAAAACTTGGCTTATAATATGTAATTTTTATGATAAAGAAGTTGATTTTAACTTAGAAGGCACAGGAAAAATTTTAATCAGTAATTATGAAGATACGATAACAGATTTGACAAAAGGTCATTTAAGACCATATGAAGCTGTAATTTATCAGTGGCAGAAATAATAAAAAAGCATAGTTTAATCGTTTTGATTAGACTATGCTTTCTTTTTGTATATTTAAGTTGTTGGTAAGTCAGAGGTACAATGAGCGCATTTAGTGGCTTCATGAGGAATTTCAGATTTACAAAATGGGCAGATTTTTGTTTTTGGCGGTTCTTTAGGAATAGGAATTAATTTGTTTAGCTGTCTAATTAAACAAAAGACTACGAAAGCCAAAATTAAAAATTGGAGAAAATCTGTTAAAAAGGCACCATAAGCAAAAACTGCACCAGCTTTTTTAGCTGTTTCAAGGTCAGCACCTTTTTCAGCAAGTATGAAAGTCGCCTTACTAAGTGGCAGATACATATTGTTGAAATCAATACCGCCAGTAAAAATACTGATTATAGGCATGATTAAATTTTTTACAATGGAATTTACAAGCCCTGTAAAAGCAGTACCAATAATCATACCAACTGCTAAATCAAGCATATTACCTTTAAAAGCAAATTTTTTAAACTCAATAAAGAAATTTTTCATAATGATAAAAACCTTTCTAAGCATAATGTATATAATTATAACCTATAAAGGTGAGTATTGAAAAGAAAAAAAGCATTTTTTAACAAATATTGTGCATTATTTTATCTATAAAATATAAATACAAATAAGTATAATAAATACATATTTTTAAGAATGGTGATGACTTTTTGTGAAAAATAAAGTAATGGAAAATTTTATAGATAATAATTATAATTGTTGTCAAGCTATTGTTTGTGCTTATTGTGAAGAATTAGGCTTGTCAGAATATGTAGCATTTAAATTAACAGAAGGATTTGATTCTGGCATGGGAGGATTAAGAGATACTTGTGGAGCTGTTACAGGCATGTTTTTAGTAATAAGTCTAGCTAATAGTGCAGGTGATAAACATTTACCATTGAAAAGTAAATTTGATACATATAATAAATTTCAGGAAGTAGCAAAATTATTTAAAGAAAAATGTGGTTCAATATATTGTAGAGATTTGAAAAATATGGAGAAGAATAAAATTTTATCTTGTGAAGATTGTGTACAAGTAGCAGATGAAATTTTAAAGAAACACTATTTTAAATAAAATAATATTTTATTCAATAAAAAAGCTAAGTCCTCAAATAAGGACTTAGCTATATTTTTTATCTTATTCCCATTCAATTGTAGCTGGTGGTTTAGAAGTTATATCATAAACTATTCTGTTTACACCAGGTACTTCGTTTACAATTCTACGAGAAACTGTGTCTAATACTTCATATGGAATTCTTGCCCATTCAGAAGTCATAGCATCGCTACTTGTAACAGCACGAAGTGCTACAGTGTGGCAATAAGTACGGCTATCACCCATAACACCTACAGAGCGGATGTTTGGAAGACAAGCGAAATACTGCCAAATTTTTTCGGAAAGACCAGCTTTAGCTACTTCTTCACGGAAGATAGCATCTGCTTCACGAACAACAGCAAGTTTTTCTTCAGTTACTTCGCCGAGAACGCGGATAGCAAGACCAGGACCTGGGAATGGTTGACGCCATACGAGGTCATGAGGAATGCCGAGTTCTTCACCTACTGCACGAACTTCATCTTTGAAGAGTTCGCGAAGTGGTTCGATAAGATCGAATTGAATATCTTCAGGAAGACCGCCAACGTTGTGATGGCTCTTAATTGTTGCAGAAGTTTTTGTACCACTTTCAACAATATCTGGATAGATTGTACCTTGAACAAGGAAATCAATTTTGCCAAGTTTATTAGCTTCAGCTTCAAATACACGAATGAATTCTTCACCAATGATTTTGCGTTTTCTTTCAGGATCAGAAACGCCAGCTAATTTACCTAAGAAACGGTCTTTAGCATCAACACGGATAAGGTTCATATCGAATTGTTTACGGAAGATAGTTTCTACTTGATCGCCTTCGTCTTTACGGAGTAAACCATGGTCAACGAATACGCAAGTTAATTGTTTGCCTACAGCTTTGTGAACTAAAACAGCAGCAACAGAAGAATCAACACCGCCACTTAAAGCGCATAATACTTTTTTGTCGCCAACGATTTGTTTGATTTCTGCAATTTTGCTTTGAGCAAAAGAACTCATAGTCCAATCGCCTTTTAAGCCACAGATTTTGAATAAGAAGTTTTTCATCATCTGCTGACCAAATGGAGTATGTTCAACTTCTGGGTGGAATTGTACACCATATAATTTACGACTGTCATCGCACATAGCAGCAACAGGAGTATGCTTAGTATGAGCAATAGCTTTGAAACCTTCTGGAACTTTTTCTACATAGTCGCGATGGCTCATCCAGCAAATTTCATCAGCATTGATACCATCGAATAAAACGCTAGTAGTATCAAGAGTGATGTCCATTTTACCATATTCGCCAGCTTCAGCATGAGCTACGCTACCACCGAGATTATGAGCTGTGAACTGATGACCATAGCAAATACCAAGTACAGGGATACCAAGTTCAAAGATTTTTGGATCAGCCTGTGGTGTATTGTCAGCGTAAACACTGCTAGGACCACCAGTGAAAATAATAGCTTGTGGATTTTTAGCTTTAATTTTTTCTACTGTATAATCATAAGGAACAATTTCACAGTAAACACCGCATTCTCTAACACGACGTGCAATTAATTGGTTATATTGACCGCCAAAGTCAATAACAAGAACCATTTCATGAATTGTGCTCAATTTTTTACCTCCTAATAATAAAAAACGCTCTCTTTACAAAAATAGTTTACTATACAGTAGTTTTTCTGTAAAGAGAGCTTTTATATTTGTTGCTATTTATTAAGCGAAATTTAATTTAAAATTAAGCTTTACCGTCGCAACCAAGAACTTCTTTAATTTTGTGAGAAACGATTGCTTTGATGTTAGTTCTACCGTCAGCAACATATTGACGTGGGTCAAAATGATCAGGATGATCGTTGAAGTGTTTACGAATACCTGCAGTCATTGCAAGACGAAGGTCGGAGTCGATGTTGATTTTGCAAACAGCCATGGAAGCAGCTTTGCGAAGTTGGTCTTCAGGAACACCAACAGCATCTGGCATATGACCGCCATTTTCATTGATAATTTTAACGAAATCTTGAGGAACGGAAGAAGCACCATGTAAAACGATTGGGAAGTTAGGAAGACGTTTAGCAACTTCTTCAAGAATGTCGAAACGAAGTGGAGGTGGTACTAAAATGCCTTGTTCATTTCTTGTGCATTGGTCAGGAGTGAATTTGTAAGCACCATGGCTAGTTCCGATAGCGATAGCTAAGGAGTCAACACCTGTTTCTTTAACGAATTCTTCAACTTCGTTAGGATCAGTGTAATGAGCTTCATGAGCAGCTACTTTAACATCATCTTCGATACCAGCTAACTGACCAAGTTCTGCTTCTACTACTACGCCATGAGCGTGAGCATATTCAACAACTTCTTTTGTTTTTTCAATATTTTCTTTGAAGCTGTAGTGGGAACCGTCGAACATAACGGAAGTGAAACCGCCATCAATACAAGATTTGCAAGTTTCGAAATCTGCACCATGGTCGAGGTGTAAAGCGATTGGAAGACCAGTGTCTTCAATAGCAGCCTGTACAAGATGTACAAGGTATTGATGTTTAGCATATTTTCTAGCACCAGCGGAGCACTGAAGAATTAAAGGAGCGTTTAATTCTTTAGCAGCTTCAGTGATACCCTGAACGATTTCCATATTATTTACGTTGAATGCACCAATAGCATAATGGCCTTCATACGCTTTTTTAAACATTTCTTTTGTTGTTACTAATGGCATTAAAAAAACCTCCATAGACAAAATTTAAATTTCAAGACTATTATAGCATAAAATTTGTTTATTTGTATATCAAAATCTGAAAATTATTTAATTCAGACAATTCTTGCAATCTATAAATATTTTTTATAATAAATTTCGGCATTTATAGTTAAATCCGTTATGATATAATTTTAAAATAAATATAATTTTTATTTGAGTAGGTGAGCATATGAATATTGAAAAATTGTCTATAAAACAGATAAAAGATTTAATGGTTAAAGAGTGTAATGACGAATTATTGACAGCGATAAAAAATGATGCCCGTAAAGGTGTACAAAGTATATATAAAAGTTATCAACGAGAAATGAAAGAACGTCAGCGAGTGGCTAATTTATATACTTTTGAAAATGAATGTAGAGCTAATGGTTATAAATTAATCGCTGGTGTAGATGAAGTGGGTAGAGGACCGCTTGCAGGACCTGTAGTAGTAGCTAGTGTTATTTTGCCGGAGAATTTTTTTATTGAAAAAATAAATGATTCCAAGAAATTATCCGAGGCAACACGTGAAAAAATTTATGATATCATCATGGAAAATGCGATAGCTGTAAATAGAGCGATTATCGATGAAAAAACTATAGATAGAGTAAATATTTATCAAGCTGCAATGAATGGTATGTATGAGGCTATTTATGGATTAAATCCTAAACCTGATGCAGTATTAATTGACGCTATGCCTTTAGAAAGTTTGGATATCTATCATCAATCAATAATTAAAGGTGATGCAAAATCTGCTTCGATTGCAGCAGCTTCCATTGTCGCTAAAGTGGAAAGAGATAGAATGATGAATGAATTTGATAAGATTTATCCACAATATGGCTTTGCTAAAAATAAAGGGTATGGAACAAGTGAACATTTAGAAGCTTTAAGAAAGTATGGACCATGTGAAATTCATCGAAAATCATTTGAGCCAATAAAATCAATGGTGATGCAGAAATAAGGTATTTGTATGAAAAATATGGGCTTATGGGGAGAAAATAAGGCTGTAGAGTTTTTAAAGGCAAAAAATTATACAATATTGGCGAGAAATTATCATAGTAGATTTGGTGAAATAGATATTATAGCAAGAAAGCAAAATACAATTATTTTTGTTGAAGTAAAGACTAGAAAAAATACTGCATTTGGATTTCCTGCTGAATTTGTGGATTATAAAAAACAACAAAAAATCATGAAAACGGCTCAATTATATATAAATGATAATTTTAATGCAGAATTTGATTATAGATTTGATATAATAGAGGTATTTCACTATGATGATAATAAGGTGAATTTTAATCATTTGAAAGGAGCATTTGAGCTTTGAAAACAAAGGGTTTTGAGCGAAAAAGACGTATTATTGTTGGTGTATCAGGGGCAAGTGGTGCGATTTATGCCTATAGATTGATACAAGTCCTTGCTGATAGTGGAATTGAAGTACATTTTGTGGCTTCAAAAGCAGGGCTTGAAGTATTAGAGTATGAATGTGGTTTAACTATGGTTCAATTGACACAAATGGTTCATAAGATTTATGATGTAAATCAAATTGATAGTGCAATAGCAAGTGGTTCTTTTCCTTGTGAATCAATGGTTATTGTACCGTGTTCCATGAAGACTTTAGGGTCTTTAGCAAATGGCATTGCTGGAAACTTACTCACTAGAGCAGCTGACGTAACTTTAAAAGAAGGTCGTAAGCTCGTTTTAGTAACAAGAGAAACACCAGTACATGCTATTCATTTAGAAAATATGTTGAAATTATCACATGCAGGTGCAAGGATAGTGCCAGCATGTCCAGGTTTTTATCATCGACCACAAACTATTGAAGAATTAGTTGATATGTTGGTAGGTAAAATATGTGATACTTTAAATGTAGATAATGATTTATTTGAACGTTGGACAGGACCAAGTGAAGTTTAAATTTTATTTGGGATAATTTATTAATAACAAATTGCATATAAAGGATATTGATAAATCACCCCAAAATATTATGGGGTGATTTTATGTTTGCAAAAACTTATGGGGCAACAACACTAGGTATAGATGGTGTACTCATAGAAGTTGAAGCTGATGTAGCAAATGGATTGCCAAAATTTGAAATAGTAGGTTTAGCAGATGTTGCAGTAAAAGAAGCTAAAGAAAGAGTTCGACCTGCTATTAGAAATACAAATGTCAATTTAGTGCCTAAGAAAGTAACGATAAATTTAGCTCCTGCCGATTTGCGCAAAAATGGTTCATCTTTAGATTTACCGATAGCTATAGCACTTTTGGAAGCATATGGATTTTTACCTAAGGATTGTTGTAGTGATAGTTTATTAGTTGCTGAATTATCTTTAGATGGTCAAGTAAAAACAATAACAGGAATTTTATCCATGGCTATTTTATGTAAAGAGCTTAAGTTTAAAAAATTTTTTGTAGCTAAAGGTAATGAACAAGAGGCTTTGTTGGTAGAAGGTATTGAAGTATATGCTATAGCTACATTGTCAGAGCTAATAGATTTTTTACAAGGAAAGATAAAGTTAAAACCAGCAAAAAGACAAAAGAGATTATCTCAAGATATGCAATTCAAAGAAGATTTTGCTGATGTGCAAGGGCAATTTTTAGCGAAAAAAGCTTTGGAAATAGCGGCAGCAGGTGGTCATAATGTATTGATGGTGGGAGCACCAGGAACAGGGAAGACAATGCTTGCCAAGCGTTTAGCAACAATTTTACCGCAAATGACATATCAAGAGGCTTTAGAAGTAACTAAGATTTATAGTATAGCTGGATTGTTATCAAGAGATAGTGGATTGGTAACGAAAAGACCTTTTCGCAGTCCACATCATACAATTTCTAGTGCTGGTATCATTGGTGGCGGTACTATACCAAAACCAGGAGAAGTAACATTAAGTCATAATGGTGTTTTGTTCTTAGATGAATTACCAGAATTTAGTAAAGCTAGTTTAGAGGCATTAAGACAACCATTAGAAGATGGAGAAGTCATGATAACAAGGGTAAATGCTTCTTTAAAATTTCCGTCACGAATGATATTAGTGGCTTCAATGAACCCCTGCCCTTGTGGTTATAAATATGATAATACACGCAATTGTACTTGTAGTGATTATGAAATAAAACGCTATACAAAGAAAATATCAGGGCCATTGCTCGATAGAATTGATATACAAATTCAAGTGCCACGAGTGGAATATAAAGACTTTGTAACAGATAAAAAAGCAGAATCTTCAGAGCAGATACGTCAACGCGTTGAACAAGCAAGGCAGATACAATTAAAAAGATTTGCTCAAGCCAAAATAGTTTGTAATGCTCAAATGTCACATGCTATGATAAAATCATATTGTAAATTAACAGCTAAGGCACAAGATATGTTAGGTCTTGTTTTTGAACAGATGAGATTGAGTGCTAGAGCTTACGATAGGATTATTAAAGTGGCACAGACTATAGCTGATTTAGATAATAGTGAATATATAGAAGATAAACATATAGCAGAAGCCGTTCAATATCGTAATAACTTTAATTTACAAGAAAAAATTTAAAATTAAAGTAAAGGAAGCGAAATTATGGTATTTACAGGAAAAACAAAAAATTTAGGAGTAATTGGTTATCCTATAAAACATTCATTATCACCAGTTATTCAAAATACAGCTATACAAGAAGCCGGTATTGATTATGCATATATTGCTATGCCGATAGCTCCAGAGGATTTAGAAAAAGCAGTAACAGGGTTAAAAGCGTTAAATTTTACTGGATTTAATGTAACTATTCCGCATAAAGTAAATATCATGCAGTATTTAGATGAAATAGATGAGATGGCAAAATTAATAGGAGCTGTAAATACTGTACATATAAAAGAGGGTAAATTATATGGATATAATACAGATGCTATTGGTTTTATCAATCCATTACTAAAGGAGAATGTGGAAATAAAAGATAAAACAGCTGTGATTTTAGGAGCTGGTGGAGCTTGTAGAGCAGTTGTTTGTGGCTTGATAAAACAAGAAATAAAAAATATCATCTTAGCAGTTAGAAATCCAGCAAAAGCACAATTATTAGCAAATGATTTTAATGATTTAGTTGATATAAAAGTGTGCGATTGGCATAGTGAAGAATTTAAACAATATTTAGCTCAAGCTGATTTATTAGTAAATACTACTCCTTTAGGAATGGAAGGCAATATCGATAGTAAACCACCTGTTGCTTGGGAAAGTGTAAAAAAATCTGCGTTTGTTTATGATATTGTATATATCCCTGCTGAAACAAAATTTTTACAAGAAGCCAAAAAATATGGGCATAAAATATTAAATGGCGAAAGAATGTTAGCTGAACAAGGAGCAGCAGCACTTCATTTATGGACTGATAAAGATATAAATGTAAATATCATGGTAAAAACGTTACATGATTATTTGAATAAAAATAAATAAAGGTTTGTTTAGACCGCTATGAACATAGATGTATGGGTGAGATTGAGATGAGGCCTATACATCTATTTTTATTTTAGAAACGAAGATGAAGTAAATGGAAATAGAAAAGGATTTGGAGCAATTATCATTAAAAATAATGAGAAATTTGCAATTACAGGGCAAACATAATATATTGCAAGGTTATCGTAATAAATCACCTGTAGCAGATTTTATAGATTGTTTGTTAGAAAATGCTTATAAACTGCAAGCTAGTGATATTCATTTGGAGCCACAGGAAAAATATTTGCAAATTCGCTATAGAATAGATGGAAAATTGATATTGATTTATAAAGCTTCAAATAAGATCAGTAATTTTTTAATATCATATTTGAAATTAATAAGCAATTTAGATATAGCAGAAAAGCGTTTGCCGCAAGATGGAAAATTTATTTTTTCTGCTCAAAATATAGATATCAGGATATCTACTATACCTGTACTTTTTGGCGAAAAAGTTGTTTTGCGATTATTGGGGAATAAAGAAAATCTGTTGAATTTAAATCAAATGGGATTTTCTAAAATGAATTTAAAATATTTTAAAGATATGATAAGTGCTTCAAGTGGTCTTATTGTGATAACAGGTCCTGTAAATTCTGGAAAGTCTACTTTACTTTATGCTAGTTTAAATTATTTAAATAGATTAGATACTAATATTATTACAATTGAAGATCCTGTAGAGTTAAATCTAGAAGGTATAAATCAAATGCAGGTAAATCAAAAAGCAGGCATGGATTATGCGGTGGCATTGAGAGCTTCACTTAGACAAGACCCTGATATTGTAATGATAGGAGAAATAAGAGATGAAATGGTAGCTAAGCAAGCGATAACTACGGCATTGACGGGTCATTTAGTATTAACTACTTTGCATACTAAAAATGCTTTGGGTGTACCAGCTAGATTAATAGATTTAGGAGTCAGTCCTGTGATGCTTAGCATTGCTTTATTAGGTATGACCTCACAGCGATTAGTGAGAAAGATTTGCCCTAAATGTAAAATTAGTTATAAACCAAGTGAAAATTCTTTAGAAGCATTGCTTTTAGGAAAAGATTTTTATTTAGGTATGGATTTATATAAGGGAGAGGGGTGTAAATATTGTAATTATACAGGTTTTTTAGGTCAAATAGCTTTGCAAGAGATTTTAAGACCTACAGAAAAAATGAGATATTTAATCAGTAGAGATGATGTTGATGTGAATTTAAAACGAGAGGCGAGGTTAACAGATTTTAAATCTTTATTAGATGATGGAAAGATGAAAGTTTTACAGGGCATAACTACAGCTCAGGAAGTATGGAAAACTTTAAATGGAGTATATCAAATAAATGAAGTTCCTAGAAATTTTACAAAAAGCGATAGTGTGTAAGTGGTCAGATATTCATTTAACTACTGATAAAAATATATATTATCGCCAAAATAATAAGTTAAATATTTGGGAAGATGAATTTTTTACAAGAGAAGATTTTAGGGAAGTGATAGAAAATACATTAAATGAAACACAGAAAATCTTATTTAGGCAAAATAAAGTGATAGATTATGCTTATGAATTTAATAATAGAAGGTTTAGGATAAATATCTATATGATTTATAAAGGCTATGGTATGGCTATTAGATTGATAAATGATAATGTAAAACCTATAGAGAATTTTTATCAGCAAAAAGTCTTGCGAGATATTTTGCATAATGATAATGGTTTAATACTGATTTGTGGTGCTACAGGAACAGGAAAATCAACGACTTTAGCTTCTATGATAGAGTATATAAATCAAAATAAATCTAAGCATATCATAACTTTAGAAGAGCCTATAGAATATGTATTTACTAATAAGAAATCATTAATTCATCAAAGAGAATACCATGTAGATTTTGAAAATTTCAGTGAAGCTATAAAGATGGCAATGCGACAAGATCCAGATGTGATAATGGTGGGAGAAATAAGAGATACAGAAACGATGAAAGCTTGTTTAAATGCTGCTGAAACAGGTCATCTAGTTTTAGGAACATTACATGCTTCTTCGGTGATAGAAGCGATAATACGCATGGAAAGTTTTTTTAATCAAGAACAGATAGAAGCTATTAGTATGCAGATTGCAAGTTCGTTAAATAGTATTATCATTCAAAAATTAATTCCAACAATAGATGAGAATTTAGTTTGTTGTATGGATATTTTATTGGCAACTACAGCAGTAAAAAATTTAATTAGTAAAAATCAGTTATCACAGTTGATTTCGCAAATGCAATTAAATAGACAAAATGGTATGCAGTTTATACAAGATGATATAGAAAAATTAGTTAAAGCTAAATTAATAGATGAAAAAATAGCAAAGAAGTATATAGGTTAAGATGATGACTAAATTTTTTTATATAGCAAGAGATTATCAACAAGGCAATTTAATAAAGGGCTCTTTAGTGGCAAATAATAAATTGGAGGTGATTGATTATTTAAGGCGAGAACAATATTTGATAATAGCTATACACAATAATGATATCTATAGTATAAAAGAATATATAAAAAGCATAGGAAAAGATGAAAAAATTACTAATAAACAAGTGATTTTACTTTGCCAGCAATTGTCAATTATTTTAGAGTCAGGAATAGATATTATAGAGGCTTTAAAAATAGTTAAGAATAATTTACGTGATAAAAATATAAAAAATTTTATAGAAAAAACAATTATAGGTTTGAATGAAGGTGAAAATTTATCTGCTATTTGGCAAAAAAATTTTAATTTACCTGCGTATTTAATAAGTTCAATAAATATAGCAGAACATACAGGTCTATTAGCAGAATCTTTGAAAGACACAGGAGTTTTTTTAGCCAAAGAATATGAATTAAAACAAAAATTAAGGCAAATATGTATTTATCCAGTTTTTTTATTGTGCGTTTTAGCAATAGTAATTATGTTGATGATTTTTTTAGTCATTCCAGCATTTGCAGATATTTTTCAACGTATGCATATTGATTTACCTTATTTAACAGCAACTATTTTATCTATAGGTTTAAATATAAAGGCTCATTTTATAAAATTATGCGTATCGTTATTGATAATTTTTATAGCTATTATTTTGGTAGGGCAAAAAGATAAATTAAGATTAATTTTTTTGCAGTATATATTAAAAGTGCCTGTATTTGGTGATTTCTTGCGAAAGTTTTATTTAGTAAATATAGTTAATCAGCTAATTTTTTTATTGGGAAGTGGTATTAGTATAGATGAAGCTTTAAATATTATGTTAAATAGCAATCACAATATATTAGTACAAGATAATTTAAAAACGGTGCAAAATTTAGTAAAGCAAGGTTTTTCATTAGCTGATGCTTTTGCTAAAGTTTCGTTGAGCGTAAATATTTTACAAGAATTCATAGATATTGGCGAAAAAACAGGTATGTTAAAAGATATATTGTCTTATTTAATTAGTTTTTGGGAAAAAGAATTAGATAATACAATAAAGATATGTTTGCAACTATTAGAGCCGATATTGATGATAAGTGTGGGCTTTATTGTGGGAGTATTTATTATAGCTATTATTATGCCTTTATTTGATTTGGTAAATAATATTGGTTTATAAATTTTTAGTTATTATGAGAAAGAATGATAAAAATGATGAATAAAATTGAACAACTAAAACTAAGTGAAGATGGTTTTACTTTGATTGAAATGATGATTGTTGTAGCAATTATTGCTATTTTGACAGCAATAGCCCTACCGAAATTTAATGAATCTTTAGCAATGGCAAATACATCTAGAGTACAAGCTGATTTACAATCTTTAGATACAGCAATAGCAATGTATAAAGTTCAAAATAATAGAGCACCACAGGATATAAGTGATTTAGATGAATATATTGATGTAGAAAATATAAAGGCACCTACTGGAGATGTATATGTAAATGGCGTTTTGACTTCTAATGAAACGGGAGAAAATTATAGTATAAATTCGGATAAAACAAATGCTACTTTTATGGGAAAAACTAGAATGGAATTTGGTAAAAATACTAGTGAATAATATTCATAATTAGAGATAAATATAAAAGAGATAAGTAATAAAATGGAAGCAAGTTTTATTTATGATTTGATTGTTTGTATGTATTTAGGCAAAATTGCTTGGGTAGATTTTAAGACTTTGAAGATAAAAAATAAGAGTTTATTATATCTAGGGTTAATATTAGTTGTTCGATTAATGATTTTTAACATAGATTTAGAAAAAATAATCTATGCATTATTAATCAATTTAATTATCTTTTGTGTGATATATTTTTACCCTAAGCAATTAATGGGTGCAGGAGATTTGAAATTAGCTTTAGTTTTAGCTTTATGGTGTAATTATCCTCAATGTATAGTGGCGATATATGTAAGTTTTATTTTTGGCGGGATAGTAGCCATTTATTTTTTCTTGAAGAATATAAATAAAGTGAGTAAAAAAGAAAAGATATCTTTTGCACCAATGCTTATTTTAGGAAATATCATATCTTTTTTTGAAGCTGATAATATTTTAAATTTGTGGTTTAGTTTTATAGGTTAATTGCAAATGTGGTATATAGAATTAATTATAATGACAGGGATTATAGCATTGTTTACACAGAGTGTGATATTTGTTGATTTTGCTAGTGAAGAACAGAAGGTCAATAATGAAGCAATGAATTTAGTTAGTATATTGATGAATGTGCAGGAGCGTTCAAGAAATTATCATTATATGAAAGATAGTGATTTTAGACCACATTGTTATATTTATAGAGATAAATATATAGTTAAATTAAATGAAGATGCAGTAGAAGAAGTATATTACTTGCCTGATGATATAAAAATAGATTTTGATGATAATGCTAATTTTTATGTTTTTCGTCAAAATAGTTTATACAACAGTTGGCCAAATAAAACGATAAAAATTTATAGTGGAAATACAGCAAAATATATTGTGATAAATCGTGTGGGTAGAATACGTATAATAAATTCTTATGAGGACTCATCATGAATATGTGGCAAAATTTAAATAAAGATGAAAATGGATTTTTGCATATAGAATTATTGATTTTGATGGCTATATTATCTAGTGTAGCAATGATATATATTTGTATGGGAATTTTGAGAAATCAACAGTTAAACAATGGTTATAGAATGACGGCGATATATTTAGCACAAGGATATTTAAATCTCATGGAAGAACAAAAAGCAAATATTATTCCCAATCAAATAGAATGTAATGGTATGAAATATATAATAAAGCAAAATGAAATTTTTCAAGGTGATATAGATGAAATCAGTATTGAAATAAGCTGGCGTTATCATGATCAAGAAGAGACGGAATATCAAGAAAGAGAAATTAAAAGAGAATCTATTAAATGAACAACAAGGCTTTATTGTAGGTAATGCATTGATAATTTTACCGTTAATTTTTAGTTTAATAATTGCTATTTTAGTCATAGTGCAAGCCATTAGCAGTAGTATCTTTAACTATATTGACAATTGGATATTGCAAGAACAGACGAAAAATATTTTGGAGAATATGGCAACAGAAATTACTTATGCTGATGAAATCATAGACCAGATAGATTTTGCGCATAAAGAAACTTTAATTATTGCGACAAAAAGAAGGGCTACAGCTAATTCTGATGATATGGAAAAATATATAGGCTTTCGCAAAGAAGGAGCGATTATTTATCGTTGTGAAATATCCAAATTGAATAATGATATATATACTATTCGAGCTAAACAGCCATTAAATAGCGAAAATTATTTTGGTAATGACAATATAAGTTATAGTTGTCGTAAAATTAGCGATGACTTATATCAGTTAGATGTAATTGGTAAAACTTATAGAACTAATCAAGAATTTAAACTCACTACAGTGGTTTTACAGCGAAATGCAAAAACAATGGATAATGTAGAGCCTTAATTGAAGAAAAATGAGGGTTTAATCATGGATAAAGAAGATGGTATGATAAGTATTTCTATGCTGATTGTTTTGAGTTTAATGGCTGTTTTTTCTTTGTATATTTATAGATTAAGTCTTATAGAAAATGATAGTTTAGAAATATTAAAAATGAATATGCAGACTAAAAATTATACAATAAGCGAGAGTTTAAATTTAATTGATATATATAAATACAATAAAGAAAAATGGCAAGATGATTGCATGAAGGCACAAGGCAAAGATGAATTTGATGAAGCTATTATAGTAGATGAAAAGACAGTAACAGATAAACAGATGAAAAAATCTGTGCAGATAAAAGCATATTTAATGCAGACATATAATCAAGATATATATAAATTAATTGTAGAAAGTAGTTTAGAAGATATTACAAATCAAAATTGTATTTATTTACAAAAGAAAGATGATGATTGCATTGTACAGCGTTGGGAACGTTAAAAGAGAGTTGAAGAAAATAGGAAGAAAATTATATATAAGAGATTTTGCTAAGTTTATATTTGCTTATATAGAAGAAGATAAACTTTCTTTGCTGACAGTGCAGAAAATAACTGATGATAGATGGCAAATCATTCATTTTTATGCGGAAAAAATTCAGAAAAATAATGAAGATATTAATTTTTATCAAGAGATTTTATATAGATTTTATAAGGAACAAGAACGAGAAAATATAAAATATTTAGTGATAAATTTTGCTGAGCAAAAACAGCAGATTTTACATTATAGTTTTCCTCGTATGCCTTTGTCGGAAATAAAAAAAGCCTTGTATTGGGAGTTACAGGAAGATATAAAGTTAGAGGAGTATTATTATACATATACATTAAAAGATGAAAAAGAAAATTATAATTTAAAAGTGAATTTAATTGGTAAGGCTTTAGTGGATTTATGGCAACAATTGGCAAAAGAACAAAATATTAATTTATATAGTGTGTTTTGTCAAAATGATATAAAAATAGATGTGATAGCAGAAGATGAATATATAAAAAGGTATAGAGTAGAAAAACAAAGTGATATTTTTAATTGTGAGCTACAAATAGATAGAGAATTATTGGCGGAAATAGAAAATTTTGATGTGATAAGTAAAATTTTAGTATGTTTTTTACGGCGACAATATCAAGAATTTTTGCCTAAAAGACAACAGTTGAGTTATTTAAATTGGCAAAATATATATTTATTGTTGATAACTATTTTACTATCTTGTAGTTGTTGTTTAGGTGGTTATGCAATTACAAAATATTATCAAGCCGAAAAACAGGAACAAAATATAAAAGAAGAAATAGCTTTAGTACAAAATGATATAGATGATATAGAGCAGTTAAAACAACAAGAAGCTTTAATTAAAGATAAACAAAAATTAGTACAGAACTTAGAAGAAAAATCAGTGAATATATATGCTATTTTAATTAATTTAGGTGCAAATACAGTAGATGATGTGGCTTTAACTGATTTGAAGATAAAAGATGGAGAAATTTTTCTAAAGGGACGAGTGAGAAATTATCAAAATATAGCTGTATATAAAGAGAAATTATCGGAAATAAGATTTTTCCAAACGAGTGAAATTGGAGAGATAAAGATTAATACAGAAGATAATTTATTGGATTTTACGATGAAGATAGTGATGAGGTAAAATGAAATATAAAGATTATAAACATTTAATTATTTGCATAAGTATCATTAGTCTATGGATAATGATACTATTTTTTTTAGAAAATATAGTGAGTTCTAAAATAGATATATTAAATACTGAAAAAAATCAACAACAAGAAGAATTGAGAAGTTATTATGATTTTATGGCAAAAAATAAAAATATAGATAGCTATAGAGAAAAGATAGATTTTAATTTAAATTTAGTAGCAGAAAAAATACCGCAAGAGATAGATGAAGAAAAGTTTTTATTACAATTGAATGATATGGCAAAATATTCATCAGTGAATATCATAGAAATGATGCCTAAAAATAAGAGTACACAAGATAATTTAAAGCAGGAAGAAATAGAACTTGTATTGCAAGGTGATTATTTTGCTATAGTTGATTTTTTACATCAATTGAATTTAAATAGTAGATTGGTAAGTATACAAGATAGCAATATTTTTATACAAAATAATACGATAAATGCGAAATTAACTTTACAAATTTATGCGAATAATTAATAATAGATAAAGATAAATAAAATCTGTTATAATTAAATAGAATATTTTTATATTTAAATTTTATACTTAATATAGATGGGAGTAGTAATCTATATGTTGATACAGCTAGAAGGTCTTATAAAAACTATAGGCATATTAGATGTCTTTGATATTTTAATTGTGGCATTTATTTTATATCGAGTGTATAAAATGTTAGAAAATACACGAGCGATAACCTTGACAAGAGGTTTATTGATATTATTACTTTTAGCGATTATTACTAGTTGGCTTGAATTGCATGTTATAAACTGGTTATTACAAAAGATTGTTACTTTGTTATTTGTAGCATTGCCAATTGTATTTCAACCAGAATTGCGACGTGCTTTAGAGCATATAGGTGAAGGTGGATTTTTCAAACGTTCAATGTTGTTGAACTATGAAGAAGCTTGTTCGTTAGTATCAGAATTGGATAAGGCTGTTACAAAATTATCATCTACAAAAACAGGAGCATTGATTGTACTTGAGCGCAATATGGGTTTAAATGATATTTGTGCAAGTGGAATAAAAATTGATGGGATTGTTAGTGCTGAATTTTTACTAAATGTATTTATCCCAAACACTCCACTACACGATGGAGCAGCCATTATACGCGGTAATCGTTTGATTGCGGCAGGTTGTTTATTGCCACTTACTGATGATAGGTCATTGAGTACAGAGCTTGGAACTCGCCATCGTGCAGCTATAGGTTTATCAGAACAATGTGATGCTGTAGTTGTTATTGTCAGTGAGGAGACAGGAACAATTTCTGTGGCTGAAGCAGGTAGAATATATCGTCATTTAGATTCTGAACAGTTAAAACAATATTTGATGCCAATATTTTCACCAAGAAAGACAACCTTAAAAGAAGCTGTCTTGAAATGGAGGCAAAAAAAATGATAAGTTTTTTTAGAAAAAATCTTCCAGAAAAATGTTTAGCACTTATAATTGCCATAGGTTGCTGGATTTTTGTAATGAATGACCAAAATCCGCAGATTGAAAATACTTATACAGTGCCAATTGGAATAGTTAATGCACCAGAAGGATATCAAATATCCAAAGATGTTGAAGAAGTAAAATTGAAAGTGCGTGCACCACGTTCGCTATTTTCAAATGTAGAAACATCTAGCTTTAGAGCTTATGTAGATTTAAATGGTGTGGAAAATGGAATTCATGATTTACAGATACAGACAGTTTTACCTAGTGGTTTTGAATTGATTTCAGCAGGTCCAACAAAAGTATCTATAAATGTTGATAAAATTGAGCAAAAAGAAGTAGCTGTTCGCTTGAATTTATCTGGTATTCCAGGTGATGACAAAGTGGTAGCAAGTGTAGAACAGTCTTTACAGAATGTAACAATTGAAGGTCCTGTTAGCATTTTAAATAAAGTAACAGCGGCAGTAGGTTATATTGGTGTAAATGGAAATAATGAAAACTTTAGTGTAACAGTGCCACTTATTGCAGTTAATGACAAAGATAAAGAAGTGGAAGGCGTTAAGATATTACCTAAAACAGTAGATGTTTCCATTATTTTGGCTAAAGGTTTAAACAAAAAAATTATCGATATAAAACCGACATTGATGTCTGATTTGCCAATGGGTTATATCTTAAAATCAGTGAAGGTAGAGCCTGAAAAAATAGAAGTTAGTGGTAATCCTGATATTATTGGCAATATGACTTATTTATCCACAGAAAATATATCTTTGGCAAATGTTACAAAATCGACTAAACAAACAGTTAATTTAATTGTGCCAGAAGATATAAATGTTCCTAATCAGGAAGTAACTGTATGGATAGAAATAGAAACAAAAGAAAATAAAACTGATAATAAAACAAATAAATAAAGTTAAAATAAGATAAAGTAGGTTTGTTAAATGATAAGAATTAAAAATTTTAATGTACCATTTAATGACCAATCTCCGATAAATGATTTAGTTGCAAAACGATTAAAGTTACCACCTCAACATATTGATGAGGTGGTAATTGTTCGTAAGGGGATTGATGCTAGAAGGTATAAGGAAGCTCCTATTTATTTTGTGTATATATTAGATGTGAAAGTTAATATTGCAGAAAATAAAGTTTTAGCTAGATTAAAAAAAGACAAGAATGTAGAAATTGTAACTACCAAAAAAGCAGATAAAACTAATTGTCAAAAAAGTAAAACATCTAGACCGATAATAATTGGTTTTGGCCCTGCGGGAATGTTTTCGGCGTTAGTTTTAGCTAAAAATGGATATCGACCACTTATTTTTGAACGTGGAAGTGATGTGGATACTAGACATCAGGATATTGAAAAATTTTGGCAAGGTGGACAATTAAAAGAAAATTCCAATGTACAGTTTGGCGAAGGTGGAGCAGGAACTTTTTCTGATGGCAAATTAACAACTCGTATCAATGATAGTAAAATTACAGATGTGATAGAAGCTTTTGTAGAAGCTGGAGCACCCCCGGAAATAAAATATTTGCATAAACCACATATTGGTACAGATATTTTACGTATTGTTGTAAAAAATATTCGTGAGAAGATAAAAGCTTTAGGTGGAGAAATTTTCTTTAATTCACAAGTTACAGATTTTATAATAAAAGATGATAAAATCTGTGGAGTTGAAATCAATCATAAAGAAAAATTCACAGCAAGTGATGTATTTTTAGGTATTGGTCATAGTGCAAGGGATACGTATGAATTGTTATATTCCAAGGGAATATCCATGGAAGCAAAACCTTTTGCAATCGGTGTGCGTATAGAACATCCGCAAGATTTAATTGATAAAGCTCAATATGGTGAAGATTATAAAAGTGAATTATTGCCAGTAGCAGATTATTCATTGACTTATAATAATCGTCAAAAAGGTAGAAGTGTATATTCTTTTTGTATGTGCCCAGGTGGTCAAGTAGTAGCTGCTGCTTCAGAACTAGGTAGAGTCGTTGTAAATGGTATGAGTAATTATAAACGTAATTCTGGTATTGCAAATAGTGCTCTGCTCGTCAATGTAACGCCAGATGATTTTGGTCATAATGTCTTAGATGGCATTGCTTTTCAACGTCATTATGAAGAAATGGCATATATTTGTGGCGGTAGAAATTATCATGCACCAGTGCAAACTGTTGGCGATTTCTTAAAAGATAAAGTAAGTGATGATAATTTTTTAGTAGAACCAACATATAAACCGGGAGTAAAAATTTGCAATTTACGCGAATGTTTACCAGATTTTACAACGCAGATGTTGGCTGAAGCATTACCTAATTTTGATAAGAAAATACCAGGTTTTGCAGGTGAACATGTGGTGATGACTGGGGTAGAAATGCGTTCTTCTGCACCATGTAGAATTATTCGCAACAGACAAACATATATGTCTGAAAATGTAAAAGGGTTATATCCTATAGGCGAAGGTGCTGGATACGCTGGTGGTATAATGAGTGCTGCTGTTGACGGCGTAAATGCAGCTTATGCTTATATAGAAAATATTATAGAATAATTGAGAGGGGTTTATTTTATGGCTAGAATGTTTGGAACTGACGGTGTTAGAGGTAAGGCAAATGTTGAATTAACACCAGAATTAGCTTATAACTTAGGACGTGCTGCTGCTATTTATTTTACAAAGAAAGATGGAGAAGCTTGCACAATCTATATTGGTAGAGATACTCGCTTATCTGGTCCAATGTATGAAGCAGCTTTATCTGCAGGGATTTGTTCTGCTGGTGGTAATGTAGTATTAACAGGTGTAATGCCAACTCCAGCTGTAGCTTATTTGGCTCGCAAACATAAAGCTGATGCAGGTATTGTAATTTCTGCTTCTCACAATCCATTCCATGATAATGGTATTAAATTCTTTGGTGGCGATGGTTATAAATTACCAGATGCTGTAGAAGATGAAATCGAAGCATTAGTACATGAAATTGAAAATAATGATAATTTATATCGTCCAACAGATGACAAAATTGGTAATGTAGTTTATCGTCATGATTTATTAGATGAATATGTATCTTTTGTAACTAAAACTACTGATATCGAATTAGAAGGTATGAAAATTGTTTTAGACTGCGCAAATGGTGCAGCTTATGAAGCTATGCCAAAAATTTTACGTCGTTTAGGTGCAGATGTAATCGTAATTCACGATAAACCAAACGGTATCAATATCAACGATAATTGCGGTTCAACACATTTAGAATCTTTGATGGAAGCTGTAAAAGAACATAAAGCGGATATTGGTATTGCTCATGATGGTGATGCTGATAGATGTTTATGTATTGATGAAAATGGTGAATTCATCGATGGCGACCATATGATTGCAGCTTGTGCTATTTATATGATGGGTAAAGGCAAATTAAAAGATAATACTGTAGTTACTACAGTTATGGCAAATATCGGTTTCCATAAAGCTATTAAAGAAAATGGCGGACGTACAGAAATCACAGCTGTAGGCGATAGATATGTATTAGAAAATATGCTTGCTAATGGTTATAACTTAGGCGGAGAACAATCTGGTCATATTATCTTTACAGATTTTTCTACTACTGGTGATGGCCCTGTTACAGCACTTCAAGTATTATCTTATTTAAAACGTACAAGACATAAAGCTTCTGCAATTACAAAAATCATGACAAGTTATCCACAGCTTTTAGTAAATGTAAAAGTAGCTACTAAAGATGGTTGGGAAGATAATGAAGCTATAAAAGCTTCTATCGAAGAAGGCAAACAACAATTAGGTGAAAATGGTCGTATTTTAGTACGTCCATCTGGTACAGAACCTTTAATTCGTGTAATGGCTGAAGGTCCTGACCAAAAAGAATTGGAAGAAATCTGCTATAAAATTGCTGATGTAGTAAAAGCTCAGCAAGGATAAATAGAAAAATATATTTATTTTATTTCTATTGACAAAATCATAAGTTATAATTAAAATATGAGCATGCACAAAGATGAAATAAATTTGTGCATGCTTTTTTGATATAGTTCTGTATATAAAGATAATAAAAGGGTTTATATAAACTTTAGCGCTGGCTCTGTTTTATATTTATGAAATAGAGTACGAGGAAGAAGTCGTCGAAAATATCAGCGGATGCTTCTCGGCTTAATCTAGTCGATAGTAGCTGGCAAAACTTTTAAGTGATTAAAAGGACAATACAGCAAAAGGTTTATACAGAAAATATATCTTCAAAAATTTAATAATTTAATTTTAGGAGGCATATTTTTATGTGCGGTATTGTAGGTTATGTTGGTGAAAAACAGGCAGCTAATTTTTTAATTGATGGATTAACAAAATTAGAATATAGAGGATATGACTCTGCTGGTATTGCTGTTTTTGATGGTGAAAAAATTAATGTGGCAAAATCTGTTGGTCGCTTAGCTGCATTAAAAGAAAAAATCAAAAATAATACTCCTGAAGGTGTAATGGGTATTGGTCATACTAGATGGGCAACTCATGGACGTCCATCTGATGTGAATTCTCATCCACATACAGATTGTTCTGGCAAATTCGCTATTGTACACAATGGTATTATCGAAAACTTTATGTCTTTAAAAGAAGAATTAATAGCTAAAGGACATAAATTTGTTTCTGAAACAGATACTGAAGTTGTAGCTCATTTAATCGAAGATGTTTATGAAGGCGATTTTGTAGAAGCTGTAAATAAAGTATTGAATAGAATTGAAGGTTCTTATTCTCTTGCTTTCATGTGCCAAGATTATCCAGATACACTTATTTGTACTAAAAAAGATAATCCACTAGTAATCGGTTTAGGTGAAGGTGAAAACTTTATAGCTTCTGATATTCCTGCTATCATTGCGTATACTCGTCGTACTTATATCATGAATGATGGCGAAATTGCAGTAGTTAAAAAAGATAGCATTTGGGTAACAGATAGAAAAGGTAATCCTATTACTAAAAAAGTATTTGAAGTAAATTGGAATGCTGAAGCTGCTGAAAAAGGCGGATATGAACATTTCATGTTAAAAGAAATTCATGAACAGCCAAAAGCAGTAAGAGATACAATTTCTCCACGTATCAATAAAGAAAATACACAAGTTGTTTTAGATGAATTAAAATGGACTAAAGAATATGTAGAAAACTTTAATAAAATCTATATTGTAGCTTGTGGTACAGCTTATCATGCTGGTCTTGTAGGTAAATATTACATTGAAAAATTAGCTCGTATACCAGTAGAAATTGATATTGCTTCTGAATTTAGATATCGTGATCCAATTATTGATGAACACACACTTACAATTGTTATCAGTCAGTCTGGTGAAACAAGTGATACACTTGCAGCACTTAAAGAATCTAAACGTCTTGGTGCAAAAACTTTAGCTATTACAAACGTAGTAGGTTCTTCTATCGCTCGTGAAGCTGATCAGGTAATGTACACATGGGCTGGCCCAGAAATCGCTGTAGCTTCTACGAAAGCATATACAACTCAGCTTGTAACAATGTTCTTATTTGCTATGTATGTTTCTGGCTTAAAAGGTACTATTACAACTGAAAGAACTCATGAACTTTTAACACAGCTTCGTTTACTTCCAGATGAAATAAATCGTACTTTAGAAGATGTAGAACCAATCAAAACTTTTGCTAAAAATTATGCATTTAACAATGATGTATTCTATATTGGTCGTTCTTTAGACTATAATGTAGCACTTGAAGGTTCTTTAAAATTAAAAGAAATTTCCTATATTCACGCTGAAGCATATGCAGCTGGTGAATTAAAACATGGAACACTTGCATTGATTGAATCTGGTGTGCCTGTTATTGCTCTTGCAACTCAAAAAAGTGTATATGAAAAAACTTTAAGCAATATTAAAGAAGTAAAAGCTCGTGATGCAGTTATGATTGGTATTGCGGCTGAAGATGATAATGAACTTGAAAAATATGTAGACCATGTAATCAAAGTCCCAGCTACAGATGAATTATTAATTCCACTTTTAACTGTAGTACCTTTACAATTACTTGCTTATTATGCAGCAATTACTCGTGGTTGTGATGTAGATAAACCTCGTAATCTTGCTAAATCTGTAACAGTAGAATAAAAAAGTGTAAAACGGCTGTAGAAATTGCAGCCGTTTTTATTAATTTTGTTTAATAGTAGTTGACAAATAAGAAAAATAATACTATTATCGAGAAAATACTTTTATTACATTTTATTTTGCGTTATACTAGTACTATAAAAAATAAGGAAAGAGGTATTGTCGTGGCATATTATTTTAAAGAAGCATCTCATACTTTTGGGGAATATTTATTAGTTCCAGGTTATTCTTCTGAAAAATGCATTCCTGCAAATGTTTCTCTTGAAACTCCACTTGTAAAATTCAGAAAAGGTGAAGAACCAAAAATAAAGCTTAATGTTCCAATGACTTCCGCTATCATGCAGGCTGTATCTAATGATACAATGGCTATTGCACTTGCAAAAGAAGGCGGTATTTCCTTTATTTACGGTTCTCAAAGCATTGAAGACCAAGCCGCAATGGTTAGTCGTGTAAAAAATTATAAATCTGGTTTTGTAAGTAGTGATTCTAATATTATGCCTTCTACTACTTTAGGCGAAGTATTAGCATTAAAAGCTAAAACTGGACATTCTACAATGGCTGTTACTGAAGATGGTACACCAACAGGAAAATTAGTAGGTATTGTTACTAGCCGTGATTATCGTGTTAGTCGTATGAGCATGGATACAAAAGTTGAAACTTTCATGACTCCATTTAACAAATTAATCTATGCTGATGCAGATACTACTACATTGTCTATGGCAAATGACCTCATTTGGCAACATAAATTAAATATGTTACCTCTTGTTGATAAAAATCAACGTTTACGCTACATGGTATTTAGAAAAGACTATACAGATAACAAAGAACATGCATTAGAACTTACAGATAACAATAAACGTTATTTAGTAGGTGCTGGTATCAACACTCGTGATTATGCAGAACGCGTTCCTGCACTTTTAAAAGCTGGTGCTGATGTACTTTGTATCGACTCTTCTGAAGGTTTTTCTGAATGGCAAAGAATAACATTAAAATATATTCATGAAAACTTCGGCGAAGATGTAAAAGTTGGTGCTGGTAACGTAGTAGATAGAGAGGGTTTCCGTTTCTTAGCTGAAGCAGGTGCTGACTTCGTAAAAGTTGGTATCGGTGGTGGTTCTATCTGTATCACTCGTGAAACAAAAGGTATTGGTCGTGGACAGGCTACAGCTTTAATTGATGTAGTTGAAGCTCGTGATGAATATTATAAAGAAACAGGTATTTATATTCCTGTATGTTCTGATGGTGGTATTGTACATGACTATCATATGACTCTTGCATTAGCTATGGGTGCAGATTTTCTCATGCTCGGACGTTATTTCTCCCGCTTTGATGAAAGCCCAACAAATAAAGTTCGTATCAATGGTACTTACTTAAAAGAATATTGGGGCGAAGGTTCTAATCGTGCTCGTAACTGGCAACGTTATGACCTCGGTGGAGATAAAAAATTATCCTTCGAAGAAGGCGTTGATTCCTACGTTCCATATGCAGGACCATTACATGATAACGTTATGTTAACTCTTAGCAAAATGCGTTCTACAATGTGCAACTGTGGTGCATTAAACATCAAAGAATTCCAAGACAAAGCAAAACTTACTTTAGTTTCCGCAACAAGTATTGTTGAAGGCGGTTCACATGATGTTATTCTTAAAGATAAATTTAGAGGTAATGACTGATTTATAAATTAAAAAGATTGCATTAGATTTATTTCTAATGCAATCTTTTTTTAGTTATACATTTCTATTAATGTTTGTACATATTCTGTTTGAGGATTTTGTAAAATATCTATAGTATTACCTTGTTCGATAATTTCACCTTGATAAATAACAATAACTCTATTACATAATCTTTGAATTAAAGCTAAATCATGGGTAATTAAAATAATGGATAAATTAAATTCAGCTTGTAATGCTTGTAGTAAATCAACAATTTGTTTTTGTATAGTAACATCTAAGGAAGAAGTAGCTTCATCACAGATTAAGATTTGAGGATTTATAGAAATTGCACGAGCAATAGCTACTCGTTGACATTGTCCTCCACTAACTTGATGTGGATAACGTTGACTTAATTCATTATTTAAGCCTACTTTAGCGAAGAGGGTTTTCATTTGTATCTTTGCTTGTTGCTTGTCTATGCCATTATTGGTTAATATTTCTATAATACTATCTCCTAATTTTTGTCGAGGATTAAATGAATTTTGAGGCATTTGAAAAATCATTTGGATATTTTTATAGAAATTTTTTAGTTCTTTTCCTTTTAATTTAGTGATATTTTGTTGGTTAAAATAAATATTACCAGTATCAGCATCTATTAATCTAGTAATTAATTTAGCAATTGTAGATTTACCACAGCCAGATTCACCAATAATACCAAGACATTCACCTTGATATAAATTAAAGTCGATATTTTTTACACCAGTTATTCGTTGTTTTTGTTTAAATAACTTGCTTAAATTTTCTACTTTTAAAATTTCTGTCATAATTAACCTCGATTTAAATATAATACAGAATTTAATAGTTTTTTAGTATAAGATTTTTTAGGTGAGTTTATAATTTGTGAAGTAGGTGCGTATTCAATGATATGACCTTGCTCTATAATGGCAATGTTGTGGGCAATTTTTTTTACTATATTGATATTATGTGTAACGATAATGATACTAGTATTAAATAATTGATTGATTAATAATAATTCTTTTATTACTTGAGATTGAGAAATAGTATCAAGGGCAGATGTGGGTTCATCAGCTAATAATAAAGCAGGTTTTAAAATTATTGATAAAGCAATTTCTACGCGTTGACACATACCACCAGATAATTCAAATGGATAGGAATTTAAAATATCTTGACCATTTTTTAAATTTAGTTTATCAAATAATATTAATGTTTGTTGTAAGATTTCTTGTTTAGAAATTTTATGATGTTGTTGTACTGTTTCAATAAAATGGTCTTTAATGGTACGTATAGGACAAAGGGTATCTTGGGCATTTTGAAAAATCATACCAATTTTGTTTCCACGGATAGTTGACCAATTATCAGATTTTATTTGTAATAAATCTAAATCTTGATAAGTAATTTTTCCTTGGATAGTGGCATTTTGTTTATCTAAAATACCAATAATACTTTTTAGTAAAGTAGATTTTCCACAACCAGATTCACCAATAATCCCCAAAATTTCTCCTTGTTTTAAAGATAAGTTTACCTTTGAGAGAATTTGTTGATGTTTATAAAAAACATCTAGATTTTGTAAAGTTAAAAGTGTTTTATGTTCGATATTATTCATAATTTAAATCAGCCGTAATTTCATAGTAATCAGAAGGATGAGCAGTAAAACCGACAACATTATTTTTCATGACAAAGGACATTTTTAGATGTGAAGCAAAGATAAAACTATAATCATCAAGTAAAATTTGTTGCATCTTTATGGCAAGTTCTGCTCTTTTAGTAGGGTTAAATTCCTGATGTAATTCATTAGCTAATTGTTCTAATTGAGGATTAAAATAATGACCTCTATTTTTGGCAGAATTACTTAAACAGTGAGTAGTAAAGAAATATTCAGGGTCTCCAGTAGGAGCAGTAACAAAAGCACTAGCATAGATATCCCAATCACCATTATCTAAGAAATTTTGTTGATTAGCAGTATTATTTACTTTGACATCAATACCAATTTCTTTTAATGAAGCTTGGACAGTTTCTGCTAGTAGTGGCAATTCTTGACGGCCTGGATAGGTAAGCCAGCGTATGATGAGTTTTTGACCATTTTTATCTACATAGCCATCACCATCAGTATCTAACCAACCTGATAAGGCTAAAAGATGTTTAGCTTCATCTGGATTATATCCTGTAGTTGTTACAGTTTCATTACCGAAAGAAAAATTAGAGGGAAATGCACCTATAGCAGGAGTACCATTGCCATTTAGTAGATTATCTGTAAATCCTTGTTTATTAATACCCATAGCAATAGCTTTACGTACATTGATATCTTGTAAGATAGGATTTTCTAAGTTTAATTGAGCAAAAAATACCCTAGAGGTATTGGTGGAGCTGATTTTAAATTTAGGATTATCTTTAAATAATGATAAACTGGCGTAAGGTAAACCTTGAACTGCATCGAATTCGCCAGCTTGCATTGCCATGGTTAAAGTATCACCGTCAATAATTTCTTTGACATTGACTTTATCCATGTTTACAGGACCATTCCAGTAATTAGGATTTTTTTCTAAATTAATTTCTGTATCTGATATTTTGGTGGCAATGAATGGACCTGTTCCAGCTACATTCCTATCTTCGGTTACACCGTATTGCATATCAATGATAGCACCATAAGGATCGCTTAAATAATTTAATAATGCTGGGACTTTTTCACGAGATTTTATAGTAACAGTTTGACCGTCTGCAGTAATTTGTTCAATTTTTAAATCATTAGGTGCACGGTCATGATTTTTGATTAAATCTTCTAAACATTCTTTGACAGATTGACCATCTAAAGCTCGTCCGCTAGAAAATTTGATATTATCTTTTAAAGTTATTTTAATAGTGTAATCATCTAATTGTTCATAACTTTTAGCCAACCAAGGTTCTAGTTCCATTTTTTCATTAAATTTAAATAATGTTTCGCCAACACCATAGCGAACGGCAGACCAGCCAGAATAGTCACTATGGGGATTAAGACCTGTATTGTGCATTTCTACACCATAAGCAGTTGTACCGTAATTAAAAACTTTTTCTTCATGGTCAGTAGTTGTATTACTACAACCACTGATAATTAAGAAGGTACATAGTATACAGATTAACGTAAAAAATTTTTTCAATAATATCATCTCCTATATATTATTTTATGGTTAATTTGTCTCGTAAGGTATCGCTAAATAAATTGAATAAACAAATGGTAATTAAGATAGCAAATCCTGGTGATAAAATTACCCATGGTGAAGTTTGTAATAAGGAGCGATCACTACTCATCATTAAGCCCCATTCAGCAGTTGGTGGTGTAGCTCCTAATCCTAAAAAGGAAAGACCAGCAAGTTCCATAATCATAGTACCAATATCTAAAGTAGCTGTGATTAAAATAGGATTTAAAATATTTGGCAATATATGTTTGTATAAAATTTGTATAGGGCTGTTATTGCTCAATTTGGCGGCTAAAATAAAATTTGTATTTTTTAAGGCTAAAACTTGACTTCTACTTAATCTAGCATATTTAGGCCAGGAGATACAAGCAAGAGCAATAATAGCATTATAAATGCCACCGCCTAATACTCCTGCAACAGCAATAGCAAAGACAATTCCAGGGAAAGCCAAAAATAAATCAGCAATACGCATTAAAATTGTATCTAACTTACCACCAAAATAACCGCAAATACCACCAATAATAGTGCCAATAATGGTGATAATAGCTACTACTAATAATGAAGAAAATATAGTTAATTGCCCACCGACTAATATACGAGAAAATAAATCTCGTCCATAGCGGTCAGTACCTAAAATATGGATTGAATTTGGTGGAAGTAAAGCATTATTTAAATTTTGGGCATAAGGGTCAAATGGAGCAATCCATGGAGAAAAGATGATTAATAATAATAGCAAAATAAGTAAAGTAGATATGATGATAAATTTGATGTCAGTAATATTTTTTAATGATAACTGCATAGTATTAATCCTTTGATGATAAGCGAATTCGTGGGTCTAAATAATGATAAAGTATATCTGTAAATAAGTTAATAAATACATAAATAATACTCATCCAGATAACATAAGCTAAAATTATGGGATAATCACGCATGATGATTGCATCAACAGCCATTTTTCCTACGCCGTCCCAAAGAAATATTGATTCGATAATTGCTGTACCACCCAATAATGAACCGATAGATAATGATAATAAAGTAATAAAAGATAACATACAAACTTTTAACACAGATTTATATAAAATGACAGATTCTTTGATACCTCGAGAGCGAGCAGCGAGAACATATTCTTTAGTTAATTCATCTAAAACAATAATTCTAACTTGACGAGTATATTTAGCTGACATAGCAATAGTTAATGTCATTGTAGGTAGGATAAGACTATTTATATTAATAGAATTATTGATTACAGGGAATAAATTTAGTTTTAAAGAGAAAATATAAATCAATAACAATGAAAGAAAAAATCCTGGTATAGAATTGCCCACAAAACTACAACAACGAATAATATAATCAAATATATTATTTTTATTAATAGCACTAAAAATACCGAGAGGAATAGATATGATTATAGTGCAGATAATACTGGAAAAAGTCAATAAAATCGTAGCAGGTAGTTTACTCATAAAGGTGGAAAATACAGGTTGACCAGATACAAAAGAATTACCCATATCACCAGATAAAATATTTTTTAGCCAAAGACCATATTGTATAATAAAAGGTTTATCTAAACCAAGTTCACTACGCATTTGAGCCTTAGTTGCTTCAGTATACACAACTCCTTGATTAGCTTCCATAACATCAATAGCATCGCCAGTGGCAGTATACATGATAGCAAAACAAAGTAATGTTATACCCAATAGAATAGGAATTAATTGATATAACCGATTTTTTATATAATGAAACATAATAGTATTATCCTTTGTATTTAATTTTTAAGTAGTTATTTTGTAGCGTAGATTAAAAATACAGGAGCTGGATTATAGAATTTATCTTGAAATTTATAGATGCGTTCTCCAAGAGTATTATCTATAGAGATTTTTTGGAATTGTAGTTGTTTTAAAATGTGTAAATCCCATTGAGGGCGTAATTTATGAGATATTTCTAAACTATTTTTGATTAAATCACATTCTTGCATAAGTTGAGGTTGTACGCTAAGGTGAGCGTGATTTGGCGGTAATTGTTGTGGTGTTTGTTGATAAAATTGTTCATTGCCATAATCTGCATCAAAATTTAATAAAATGCCATTAGGTTTTAATACACGATACCATTCACTATAAGCTTTTTGGGGATTGGGTAGAGTCCATGTTAAATTGCGAGATATGACGACATCGAAACTATTATCAGCATAAGTAAGATTTTCCGCGTCCATGACTTGAAAGTTTATTTTAGAATTATAATCGGATAATTGTTTTAGAGATAATTTAGCTTGTTCAATCATTGAGTGCGTTAAATCAATACCATCAACCTCATGATGATGTTTAGCCAATAATTGAGCAAAGAAACCACTGCCAGTACCTACATCAAGAATTTTGCAAGGTTTTGTAGGTAAGTATTTTAGTATCTCTGTTAGCCATAAATCAGACATATAGCTGTGTAATTCTTCATGACGTAGTTTAGCAAATGATTCACTGCGTTTTGTCCAATAATTTACAATTCTATCTTTAATTTCCATAAAAATCTCCTTTGTTAATTATTTAGTTGCTTTAATTAAAAACATTGGTGTAGAAGCATAATTTAACTTTTCTTCATCACTCCAAACTTGTTGCCAAACTTTAGGAAAAAGTTCAATAGTTTTAAAGCCAATATCATTTAATATCTGTTTATCCCATGAAGGTCTGTTAATGGCACTTAGGGGAACTTGACGAGCAATTTTTTCCATAGTATCAATATCTGTGCAAGTATAATGGTCATCAATTTGTGCTTTAGCTACACTTTGACGGTCTTGTTCATAAGCTTTACGCATTTGTTCATCAAATAAATGTGTATACCAATTAGCATCAAAATTTAATAAAATACCATTAGGTTTTAAAACGCGATACCATTCTTGGTAGGCAGTTTGGGGATTAGGTAAATTCCAAGTTAGATTGCGTGTTACAATAGCATCAAAGGAATTTGAAGGCAAAGTTAATTGTTGAGCATTCATTTGTTGAAAATCAATTCTTACTTGTAGCTCATTGGCATTTTGTTTAGCTTTTAGTAGCATTTCAGCAGTATAATCAATAGCTGTAACTTTAAAGCCTAATTGAGTTAAAATAATAGCAAAAAAACCAGGACCTGTGCCGATATCAAGTATGTGTTTAGTTTTAATCTCAGTAAGATTTAAGTATTTTAATAAGGTTTGTTGCCATTTTTGTTTTTGTTCACTATGTAATTCATTTTGATTTACTTGTGAATAACCTTCGGCTCGTTTTGTCCAGTATTGTTCAATTTCAGTTAATAATGTTAGCATAAATATCCTCATAAATTGTGTATAATTGTATTATTATAAATAAAGTATAGTCCTATAAATACTTAGCTACAAGCTCCACTAGGGGATATAAAAAGAAAAAAGTTACTAGAATTCTAGCAACTTTTAACATTTTTTTAGATATAAAATAGGAAATGGTCGATTAGCACTATCTAAATCTGAACGATTAAATATAACAAATCCTTGACGTTGATAAAATTTTAAAGCATGAGGATTTTGTTCATTTACATCAACATAGATAATATGATAGTCATTTATAGCTATGGAAATTAATTTATAGCCTAATCCATGATTAAAATAATCTGGACTGATAAAGAGCATTTCTAATTTTTGTTCAGCTATACCAGCAAAACCGATAGGCTCATCGTCATCAGAAAACGCTACTAATAAAATAGGAATTTGTTTTAATCCAGCAATTACTTCTGGGCGAAGTTCTTCAATATCTTTGGTTGAAAGAAATAAATGTGTAGCTTTTACTGATTTTTGCCAAACATTTGCTAAATCGTTAATCAATGAAAGATTGCGTTTTGTTAAACTTAATGCTTTAATGTACATAGATAAGTTCCTTTCTAAGATAATTAATTTAGTATAAAAATAATTGTATTTGAAGGGTTCATTAAGAATTGATATAATAAAACATAATATTTTAGTTGTAATTTAAAGAAAAGGACGAAGAAAATGAGAGAATTTACAAAAATAAAAATTACACCAAAAGGAGAACGTTCTGTAAAACATGGTCATCCATGGGTTTTTGGTGATGAAGTAATCGACATTGATGGCACTTATGAAAATGGCGATTTGGTTGATGTACTTACAAATAAGGGCAAATACCTTGGTACAGGTTTTATCAATGATAATTCTAAAATTCGCATAAGAATTATTTCCACAAATGCTAATGATAAATTTGATGAAGCATTTTGGGAACGTCGCGTGCGTTATGCTATAGATTATCGCCGTCAAGTAATGGGTGAAGACTTCAACTGCTGTCGTTTGATTTTTGGTGAAGCAGATAGTTTCCCTGGACTTACAATTGACCGTTTTGAAGATGTATTAGTAGCACAAGTTTTATCTTTAGGTATCGAAGTTCGCAAAGATGTTATTTTTAGCAAAGTAATTGAAATCATGCGTGAATATGGCGAAGAAATAAATTGCTTCTATGAACGCAATGATGTTAAAATCCGCAAACTTGAAGGCATGGAAGAATATAAAAGATTTTATAAACATCCATTATTAGATGAAAGTAAGGAACATACAACATTAGTTATCACTGAAAATAATATTAAATATAATGTTGATGTAGAAAACGGACAAAAAACAGGCTTTTTCTTAGACCAAAAATACAATCGTAGAGCCGTAGCTCATTTGGCAAAAGGCAGAAAAGTATTAGATTGCTTTACTCATACAGGAGCATTTGCTTTAAATGCTGCTAGTGGTGGTGCATTATCTGTAACAGCTGTAGATATTTCTCAAGAAGCAGTAGATATGACTACTAAAAATATTGAAATGAATGGGCTTGATAATGCTAAAGCGATTAAAGCTGATGTATTTAATTTATTAACAAAACTTATCGAAGAAAAAAATAAAGATTATGATTTTATCATCTTAGATCCACCAGCATTTACAAAATCTCATGCGACTGTAACAAATGCTTATCGTGGATATAAAGATATCAATTTACGTGCAATGAAATTGTTGCCACGTGGCGGATATTTAGCAACTTGTTCTTGCTCTCATTTCATGAAAGAAGATTTATTCTTAAAAATGTTAAATGAAGCAGCAAGTGATGCCAAAGTAACACTTCGTCAGATAGAAGCACGTCAGCAATCTCCTGACCACCCAATTGTATTTGGTATCCCAGAAACTTATTATCTTAAATTCTATTTATTCCAAATCGTATAGTTAAGAAAGAGGCAAATATTTTTGATATTTGCCTCTTTACTATATAATAACTATTTAGAGGTGTAAATAATTGTATTTACGACATTTTAATGAAAATGATTATCTTGAATTGACAAAATATTATATGCCTAATTTAAAAGAAGAACAATTTAAACAGATAATAAGAGAATGGAATTTATTGAAATATAAAAATAAATTTTTTGAGATATTTGCTATTGTAGAAAATAGACAGATAGTGGGTATGATATCATTATATCAACATACTAGTACTGTAGTTAGCGAAGGAGTAGAAATTTTTAAACCATTTAGGAATAAAGGATTAGCAACTAAAAGTATACTGTTAATACAAAATATAGCTAAATTTTATGGATATAAGGTAATTACTGCTCAAGTAGCTAGAAAGAATATAGCTAGTATAAAACTTCACAAAAAGTTAGAATTTGAAATATATCATGAATTTATTTCTCTAAAAGAAAATCGGCAATTATTATTTATAAAAACCTTATAAATCAATAATGCGAATTTCATTACCATGAGGTAGTAATAGAGTATATAAATCTTCAAATTTTAAAAATACAGTGGCTGTATTTTCCATAGGATGCATACCTATTGTTTGATTTTGTAATTCACTGTCAAATATCATTAAGATATTTTTATCCTTGTTATTTAATATGGCAAGTGGTGTAACGCTACCAGGTTTTACTTCTAGCATTTGTTCCATAGCTTCTTGTTTAGCAAAACTAAGACGTTTGCTAGGAATTTTTTCACTTAATTCTTTGAGATTGATGTTTTTATGCACAAATAAAGAAACAAGATAGAAGTTTTTCTTTTTAGCATCACATAAAAATAGATTGCGAATGACCTTTTCACGATTAGGAAGATTGGATTTATCGCCTTCTTCTACAGAAAATATAGGTTCATGTTCATATTTAGTAAAAGGTATTTGTTTATCAGTAAGATATTGTAAGATTTCAGCCTTATTCAAAATAAAATCTCCTTTAATTTTTTATAAGTAAAGATATTATATCATAATGAAAAATGAGAGATTATCATTTTATTGGAGAAATTTCTTGATTAAGATAGCGTTGAAAAAATTTAAACGAGTGAAAGCATCATCTAAAGAAGTATTAGTAATTTCTTCAATACGCTGTAATCTATATTTTATGGTATTGCGATGAATGAATAATGTTTCGGCTGTTTGATTTAAATTACAATTTTTATTTAGGTATACTTCTAAAGTTTGTATTAAATTAGTATTATACTTTTTATCATAAGCCATTAAACTATATAGTATATTATGCACAAAATTCTCTAATAGAGTTTTATTGTTTATATCGTAAAATAATTGATATAAACCTAATTGTTCATAATAATAAATCATATTTTTTTGTTTTTGTTTAATAGCTAGATTAATACATTTTGAGGCTTGTTCATAACTGAGTTTGTATTTTTCTAGTGATTTTTGTCGTGTACCAATGCCGATATTTACAATATAATTGGGATGATTTTCTTTAATATAGTTTAATATTTGCGGAAAAAGTGTATTTAATGTATCAAGAGAAGTATTATTAACATTAATTAAAGCGATGATATTTTTAGTATAACTAGAGGATAAAATGGGAATATGTTCATTTTCAAATAATGTATGAATAAATTGACATATAGTATCTTTATCCACATCATTTAAAATAATGGCATTTTCACTTTGAGGTAAAAGAAAATTGATTTCAAAGAATTGTAAATATCCATCAAAAGAAAAATTTACTTCTTGACTTTGATATTTTAGATAATCAAGAGATAGATTAGTGTTAAAAATGATACTGAATAATAAATCTTTGTGTTTGTCATTAATCAAATTAATACTAGCAATAGCATGGCCTAGTTCTTCAAAAATATCAACAAGTGGAGTGTCCCATGGTATAAGAAATAAAGGAAAATGTTTCTGATTACTTAAATCTATGACAGATTGAGGAATTTGTTCAATATAATTTGGCCCAATGAGTAATAGTGCACCAGATATATTTAGAGAAATAGCTTCTTTTAAGAAGTTATACAAATTAAAATTTTTTTCATGAATAACCATTTTACTGACAATCAAAAGTTCTCCACCATGTACCCATTTTGCGAGATGAATGGACTCTGCCTTATAACTCCAGCGAATGATTTTATGTAAACCTTTATTTCCTGCAATTATTTTCATTTTAGATAAAGATGGTAATTTAAATAAATCTTTACATTGAAACATAAGGAATACCTCCAATAAGGGATAATATATGTGAAAAATTATAGCATATACAATATAGTATAATCATGATTTTATAATTATACGAAAATATATTTTGTAAGTTTTGCACAAAATATATGAAATATCTTTGTAGAAACAGTATAAATTTTAGTTATTGGAATAAATAATATTGACTTTTAAGTTATAAATAGATATGATATGAACATCAAGAAAATAATATAAAAGATAAACAAGGAAGTTTATACATTAAATAATTGTAATAGAATTTGGCAATTATTTTTGTATAAGCTTTTTTTATTTTAAGGAGGAATTTATTATGGAAACATGGGTAATTATGTTAGGTTGTCAGGCTGCTACAGCTGTATTATCTTTAGGAGTAGTTTTAAATTTTATGTATAAAAAAGAACCATTAGATGAAGTTGATGTTAAAATAATAAATGAAACAAAACAAATAAAAGTCAAAGAAACACAGGCTATGGGAGTATAAAATTGAATAGTATAGATTTAATAATAAACAATGAAGTTTATAGAAGATAAAATAGGATTGGAATATCAAATTTTATTTTCTATAAACTTTTTTTATTTTTTATAAAAAGGAGAGGCTATAATGACTTTACAGGAATTATCAATAATATTCTTTTTTGGGTTTTTAGTTTTTGTAGGAATAGTAGCATATTTTTCTAGTAAACAAAAAGCATCTGGTGTATCTGCTGATGTTGAATATTATCTAGGTGGACACAGTACTCCTACAGTAGTATTAGCCTTTTCTTATGTAACATCTTCAATTAGTGCAGCTTGTTTTATGGGAGATCCAGGGATTATGTCTACTGTAGGCTGGCCATATTATTGGGTAGTTATTGCTATTGTGCCAGGATTAATCATTCCAGCCGTATTGCTTATGCCAAAAATGAGACAGCAAGCAGAAAAACTTGGTTCATTGACTATTCCTGAATATTTAGGACAAAGATATAATAGTACAGCATTGCGTTTAATAATTGCAGGTGTAATATCTGTTTTTTATATTTTTCCGTTAGTAGCTCAATTTAAAGGAGCAGCTGTTTTATTAGAATCTTTTACTGGTATTTCTTTTAATATGGGATTAGCTATTATAACAGTTGTAATTATTTTTTATGTTATTGTTGGTGGTTTAAGATCGGTAGCATGGACTGATTTTGTACAAGGTTTACCAATGTTAGTTATTAGTATAGTTTTATTGGTTGTTTCGTTAAATGCTGTTGGTGGTTTTAGTGGTTTAGAAGAAAAATTATCACAGATTGATCCTAATATGTTGAAGGTCGTTCAAGATGAAGCATCTGATGCTCAAATGTCATTATCTGGAGTTTTAGGAAATTTTGTTTTTTGGTGTGTTATTTTTATAAGTCAGCCATATTTATGTTCTCGTTTTTTAGCCATACCAAATGTAAAAAGAAAAACAATTGGAACATTCTTGATCACAGCTTTAATTTTAAGTGTTGTTTATAATAGTTTTTATATTGCAGGTTTAACAGGTAGAGTGTTATTCCCAGATGTTAAAGCCGATTATTTAACTGTAACAATGGCAATAAATCTTTTGCCTACAGCAGTTGCAGCTTTTATGATGATTGGTATTTTTGCAGCCATGATGTCTACAGCAACTTCTGTTTTATTGGTAATTGGTCAGGCAGTAGGTAGAGATTTTTATTCTAAAACTATAAACAAAAATGCTTCACCAGAAAAAGAAGTTTTAGTTACTAGAATTGCGATTGTAGTAGTAGCATTTATCTGTTTTGCATTTAATTATGTTGATCCACCAGAATTTTTATCTGTTGTATTATATTTGGGATTGAGTGGAATAGGTTCTTGTATTGGTATTCCATTATTTGCAGCAATTGTTTCTAAAAAATCTACAAAAGAAGGAGCTATTGTTTCCTCTATTGTTGGTCCAATTGCTTATATTATTTTCAATTATGTAGTTGGTTTTAATTTTTGGTTTGCAGGTTTGATGGCTATTGTTGTAGCCGCTATCTGTATGGTAGTAATTTCTGTATTTATTAATAAAAAGAATAGAGTTTTAATCAGTAATGTAGCGGAAGCTAAATAATAATTTGTTAGATTATTAAAGGAAAGAGGAATTTATATGTCGTATTATATGCACGATTTAACTTGGCCAGAATTCAATGATAAAAAAGATAAAGTAGTTATTTTACCAATCGGTTCAACAGAGCAACATGCCCTACATCTTCCTTTATGTACAGATGCTAAAATAGCAGAACAATTTTCTCTACATTTAGCTGAAGAAATAGATGGAGTAGTAATGCCGACAATTGTTTATGGTTATAAATCAAAACCTTTAAGTGGTGGCGGTCCATTATTTCCAGGAACAATAGATTTAAATGGAAATACTTTAATTTATTTAGTTCATGATATATTGATGGAATTAATAAGAGATGGATTTACAAAAATATTCATTATGAATGCACATTTTGAAAATGAAGCATTTGTAGTTGAAGCAATGGATTTAGTCAATAGAGAAACAAATGGAGCAGCAACAATTGTTGAATCTAATTGGTGGGACCCAATGCCTGAAGATGTGATAGATTTGATATTCGATAAAGTGCCTTTCCCAGGTTGGGCTTTAGAACATGCAGCTGTAACAGAAACATCTTTGATGTTATATTTTGCACCAGAGCTTTGCAAAATGGATAGAACAGTGGATGTAGTATCAACAAATGCATTGCCTTATTTTAGATATCCATTGAAAAAAGATGATGTACCAGAATCAGGAGCATTAGCAAGTTGTGCTTATTCTAGTGCTGAAAAAGGAAAAGTTATAGTGGATAAAGTACTTCCTGAATTAGTAAATATTTGTAAAAAGGAATTTAATTTATAATAATTTTATATTATTAGGGTACAACATATAGGAGATATATATTATGAAAAATTTATTTATAAATGTTCGTTTAAAAGGAAATAAAGAATTACAATCTATATTAATTAATGATGGCAAATTTGAAAAAATTGGTAAAATAGAACCACAAGATGATTATAATATTATTGATTTAAAAGGAAATCTAGTAGTATCTCCGTATGTAGATCCACATATACATTTAGATTATGTGTTCACTGCAAAATTAGAAGGAGCAACTAATAAAACAGGAACATTATTTGAAGGTATACAACGTTGGAGTGAAACAAAATCTAAATTTACAAAAGACGATATAAAATATAGAGCTAAAAAAGCAATAAAAAAAGAAGTATTAGCAGGAGTTCAATATATTAGAACACATGTAGACGTAACTAATAAAAATTTTGAGGCATTAGAAGCTATTTTAGAGTTAAAAGAAGAATTAAAAGATATAGTGACAATTCAGATAGTATCTTTTCCGCAAGAAGGAATGTATGCATATAAAAATGGCGTAGAATTAGTCGAAGAAGGTTTAAAAATGGGAGCAGATTGTGTAGGTGCAATACCTCATTTTGAATATGCTAAAGAATTTGGTGAGAAATCTATTCATAAAGCAGTTGAATTGGCTTTAAAATATGATCGCTTAATAGATGTTCATTGCGATGAAACAGATGATGATCAATCTCGTTATGTAGAATTATTAGCAGCTCTTACATATATGGAAGGGATAGATAAGAAGACTACAGCCAGTCATACTTGTTCATTAGGTTCGGCTAATAATGCTTATGTTTTTAGATTAATGAATTTATTATGTAAAACAAAAATGAATTTTATATCATGTCCAACAGAAAATATTTATCTCCAAGGTCGTCAGGATACATATCCAAAACGCAGAGGATTGACAAGAGTAAAAGAATTGAATGATAATCATATAAATGTTTGCTTTGCTCAAGATTCCATGTCAGATCCATGGTATCCTTTAGGAAATGGAAATATGATGAATATTTTAGACCATGGAATTCATATTTGCCAGATGATGTCTTTTGATGAAATTGATAATGCTTTGGATTTAATAACAATAAATGGAGCTAAAACTATGAACCTAGATGATGTTTATGGAATTGAAGTTGGAAAAGATGCTAATTTTATTGTTATTAATGCTAAAAGTGAATTTGAAGCAGTTTGTGAACGTGCAGGTGTATTAGCTTCTATTAGAAATGGAAAATATTTGTTTAATAAAATTCCAGAAAAAGTAAATACTGATATTGAATTATTATCTTAAATTAAAATAATGTTTAGTAAAACAAAAACTGTAATAATTGAGTAGTTTCTCAAATTATTACAGTTTTTTTGTCATATCATGCCAAACTTAAAAATTTTAGTAGGATATATAGTTTAGAACATAGAAAACATCAAATGTTATAGTTAATCTAAAATGAAAACTATAATAAGTTTTCAAATACAAAATTTGTTAGTATTAAATCTTATATTATTATAAATAAATATTCTTATGAATACAATAAAAATATTTATTTTGATCGTATTTAATTTTCAACTTAATAAAGATTAAAATTTTATTGACAAGTTATTGTCCATTATGGTATATTATTCTCAACTTAATAAAGCTTATAGTGAAAGGATGACAAGATGATAAATTTAATTTTAAGTATTATTAAAGCAAAAGTAGGTATAGAAATATTAATTATTTTTAATTTTACGCTAAATGGGTAGTAGTAAATTACTACTTATTTAGGTATATATAAATTATTTAATGGTTTTTGAAAGGAGTGTTTTGATGAAAGTATATCAAATAAGAATGGAGATCTTTTTGTTAGAAGATATTGTTATTAATAAAATTCAAGAAAAGATAACAGCTTTTATTGATTCGGGTTTTAAAACTGATGAAGAGTGGTTAAATTTTCATGAAAAAAATAGTTTTAAAAATTACTGCTATGATCAGTTATATCCAGTAGAAAATGATCGGGTTTATAAAAAAGGAAAGATATATACTTTGACTATACGTACTGTAGATTTAGAATTAGCAAAATATTTTAAATTAGTATGTGTGGATAATCACATAAAAGAAATTAAAGGATTGGTAGCAGAAATAAGAGTGTTGCCAAAGAAAATATTAGAAACCGTATATACGCTTACACCTATGATCATAAAAACAGAAAAAGGTTATTGGAAAGAAGCTATAAGTTTTGCAGAATTTGAGCAAAGATTAAAAGTTAATTTAATTAAAAAATGGAATGCGTATCATCAAGAAAAAATTGATGAAGACTTTGATTTATATACTGTAATAGAACTTAAAAATAAAAAGCCAATTGCTATAGAGTATAAAAAAATAAAATTACTGGGAGATAAAGTTCAAATACAAGTGGCAGATAATAAGCGTGCTCAAGATCTATGGTATTTTGCTTTAGGTGTTGGTCTGGGTGAGATGAATGCTCGTGGCTGTGGATTTTTAAATTATCGTTGGCTATAAATTTTTTATGTAAAAGAAGGGAGGAATTTTATGTTTAAAGAATGTTTAGATGTTTTTTTAGAAATGTTAAAGCATGAAGATAATCTCATTTTAAAAGGATATATTCCTGCTGATGGCTCATATGTAATTGTAAAAAATGATGGTACTGTGAAAAATGCAGATATAAAGTTTGATAAAAAAACAAGAAATTTAAATTGTACGGACGATACATTATTAAATGATATTTGTTTTTATGATTATCACAGTAAATTAATATCTATGAACAAACCAATAGATATAAAAAAAGTAATTCATTCTAATAATTATTTAGCTTTTGCAGTGAAAAAGGAAAGTATTACTACTAAATTAACAGAAGCAATTATTGATAACTATTATGATACTTTAAAAAATCCTTTAGAGAAAAAATATAAAAAATCTAAAGAAGCAAGTAAAATCTATCAAAAATTTGAAGAAGATCATGGTGTTGTAAATATAACGTTATTGGAAAAATGTAGAAGTTGGATAAAACAGCATATTTTTTCTATTGATAAATTGGTAAATGTTGATTTAGAAAAAAAAGAATATCTTAAAATTTTCTTTGAAGTTTTTGAAACAAATGAAGAAGATAATAAGAAGAATAAAGAGCTATTTATCCAAGAAGATAATCGTTATATTTATCCTAATATATACAATAATAATTATTATAATGTAGAAGTTGACGGGAAAATACAAGGTATTCCAGATAATAATATGGGTATGAATGCTAAGAAACCATTTTTGTCTATAAAAACAAGAAAAAATCCAGCTTCGTATTTATTAGATGGAGATACCGCTTTATTACAAAAACAATTTTTTGAATATCTAATGAATTTTGCTACTAATGGTAAGAATAATATATATGTTGACATAATTAATAATAAAATAGAAGCATATAGTGATAAAGAAGAAAGAGAAAAATTTTCAGGTATAGAAGCAGGATATTATTTGCGTATTCAAAAAGGTAAGGAATTGGAAATTCAAGTTCAAGATAGTATAGTAAATTATCAAGATAAATTACTTTTAAATTTTAATTATCAAGATTTTTTCAAGATGAATATAGAAAAATATCCAGAGTATACGAAAAACATAGGTATTTATACAAAAAGAACAGATGTAGGAAGATTAATAAATAATATATTTTTTTCTAAGTATTTATTGACGAATTATTTTACTGATGCAAATGATATTAGTGTGAAAGATAGTGTTTTAAAAAGAATAATTATTATGTATCGTAATGTTATTTTTGATTGGATATATAAAGGCATTGATAATAACTTTGAAGTAGTAGAAAAACAATTTGTTTTGGAATTAATAAAAAATACATTGATTAATGATTATAATTTGCGTGCAATGACACAATTAAATTTGCATTGGTCATTTGAAGATTATTTTGCTAATTTAGAAAAACGAGGAGGAGAAAAAATGGCAGATATAGCAACTAAAATAAGAATGAGTGTAAAAGAAAAAGTTATGTCTAAGGATAAAGCAGTAATAGTTAATAATAATGAAGAGTATTATTATGCTATAGGTCAATTAATGGCATATTTTATATCATTAAGTAAAGCTAGTAAAAAAGCACAATCTTTGATAAATCCAGTACTCAATGCTCAAAATGATACAGTTATCAAAACAAGATTATTACAATTATATAAAAAATATAATTATAATATTTTAACTAAAAATTCACGTGTAAAAAATCTTTATGCTATGATTTTAGGTTATAAACCAGAAGGCAAAGTAAATCAAGAGATGATTTTATTTGGCTATATGGATAATAATGTGATTTATACTAAAAGTGAAGAAAAGGAATAATAGGAGGACAATAAAATGGAAGATAAAACTATGAATAAAAGAATATATGGTATTTTAGGTATTTCTTCAGTTATGGGTAATTGGAATGCAGATTTTTCAGGATATCCAAAATCAACAACAGATGGCAATATATTTGGTAGTGATAAAGCTTTAAAATATCCAATGAAAAAAATGTGGGATAATGAAGGTAAAAAAGTAATTTATATTAAGTCTTTAAATGAAAAATTAATTCCAAGAACATTGAAGGAACGTTATATAAAAGTTTTTGAAGATGAAGATTTAAAGGATGTTAAAAAAGTTTTGACTAATTTAATGAATGCTGTAGATATAAAGAATTTTGGTGCAACTTTTGCAGAAGCTGGTTGTAATATTGCAATTACTGGCGCAGTACAAATCGGTCAAGGTTTTAATAAATATGATAATTCCACAGCGCAAGAACAGCCAATTTTATCTCCATTTGCAGATTCAACAGATGAAAATGCTAAAAATTCCACTATTGGTACAAAAATTACAAGTAATGAAGCACATTATTTTTATCCATTTGTAATTAATCCACTTGCTTATAAAGAATTAATAGAATTAGGCGTTACAGAAGGTTATACAGAAGAAGATTATCAAAACTTTAAACGCACAGCATTGGTATCTGTTACAGCATTTGCAACAAATTCTAAAGTTGGTTGTGAAAATGAATTCGCTGTATTTGTAGAAACGGAAAGTGATGCTTATTTACCTAATTTATCGGAATATATAACTTTTGCCAAAGATGAAGATAAAAATATCATAGATTTGAAGAATTTGACGGATATATTAAATGATATGAACCAGCAGATTAAATCTATAGAAATTTATTACAATCCATATACTACAGAATTAACAAATGACGATATAAAAGATGTTAAGCATTTTAATATCATAACCTCTAAAGAGGTGTAATAAATGGAAATTTTAAAATTTAAACTTAGTGGAAAGAGTGCTTTTTTTAAAAAGCCAGAAGTAAATACGTATTGTTATTTCACTTATGGCAATATTCATAGAGTAGCACTATTAGGTATTTTAGGGGCTATCTTAGGATATAAAGGCTATAGTCAAATGCAAGATATTTTGTCTAATAAAAAGAAAAAAGGCAAATTAGAGCCATCATATCCAGAATTCTATGAGAAACTAAAAGATTTAAAGATTGCTATTTTGCCCTTAAATCCTAAAGGTGTTATTACTAAAAAAATACAGATTTTTAATAACTCTGTTGGATATGCTTCCAAAGAACAGGGTGGAAATCTGATTGTAAAAGAACAATGGCTTGAAAATCCCAAATGGGAAATTTGTATTTTGCTAGATTGTGAAGAAGCTATAAAAATCAAAGAAGCTATACAAAATTATAAATGCGAATTTTATCCATATTTAGGAACAAATGACCATTTTGCAGATATTGAGTATTTAGGCGTAGAAGAAGCTCAAACTGTAATACAAGATGATTATAGAATTGATAGTTTTATGGCGAAAGATAATATAGAGTTTATAGAAAAAAATTCGAGACAATTAAGAAAAATTTTGAGTGAAGATGAAATTGAATCATATAGTCGATTTAAATATGAAGAAGCATTGCCAAAAAGTATCGATGCAGAAGTGAATAATTACAAATTAGAAAGATTTGTATATACAAATGGTTTTGTTAAATTTTTAGATAGTAAACAAGTATATTCAATATCAAATCAAGATAATAAAGAAGCAATAGAAGCTAAAAAAAGAAAAAATATAGTATTTTATTGATTGAAATACTATAAACGATTAATAGAAACAAGAGTTGTTTATTAAATTAAATTTAGGAAGGAGATTGTTTATGGAAGCGGATATCTTAAAAAATTTAGTTAAAAATCTAAATCGATACAAGGCTCATAAAAAATCTAAAGATAATGAAATAATATATGAAACCTTACTAGCACATACTGAATTAACAAATAAGTATTTTTTTAAATTTTGGCAGAGTAAAAATTCAGATGAAATTTTTGACAGATTTTGTGATGTTTTTTGGCAGAAAGAAAATATTGATAATAAGTTAAAAAATAAAGCTAAAGATTTATTAAAAGAAATTATTATGACGATACCTATTTTTCATGATATAGGGAAAGTAAATCCAAATTTTCAATTGATGAAATTAAAAGTCAATGATTTTAAAGAAAATGAAGCATATGTAAATACACATCATTCTTTTTTATCATCAATGTTTTATATGGATTATTGTAGAAAACTTGTTTATGATGAAAAAAATGAAGACGAGATTGTAAATTTATTGGCGGAGTTCATTTTATATAATGGATATATTATAGCTAGACATCATAGCGAATTAGGAAGTTTAACGGAATTTACTAAGCTTATAAATTTAGATGATGATACGTATTTTTCTAAATTAAAACGAATTATAAATAATGAAGATATTTATTCAGTTAAGATAGATTTTATAAAATCTGATATAGAAGATATGTTTAGAAATTTAAACAAAGTAGATAAAGATGCTGAAAAAGTAGGTAAAAGAAGTATTAAACAAGGGGTATATTTATCTATTTATATACGCTGGTTATATTCTTTGTTAGTAGCTAGTGATTATTATGCTACATCAGAATTTATGAATGAGGCGGATTTTAGTGAAAATACTGATTTAAATGATATTGATAAATGGGATAGTGTCTATGAGAATACTGATTTATTAAAGAATATTCGCCAATATCAACAAGAAAGATATCCTATAAGTAATGAAGAATTAAATACAGTAACAGATATTAATATTTTACGTAGTGAGATTTTTTGTGAAGTAGAAGAAAAAATAAAAGCTAATACTGATGAAAATATCTTTTATTTAGAAGCTCCAACAGGTAGTGGTAAAAGTAATACAGCTATTAATGCTAGTTTTAAATTAATGCAACATGATAAGAGATTACAAAAGATATTTTATATTTATCCTTTTAATACTTTAGTTGAACAAAACTTAGAAACTTTAGAGAAGGTTTTTGCTGATAATGAAGACATTAAACAAAATATTGCAGTAATAAATTCAATAACGCCGATAAAAGTATCAGAAAAAGATTTAAATGATAATGAAGAAAAAGATGTTTATCAAAAAGCGTTACTTGATAGACAATTTTTAAATTATCCTATGATTTTATCAACACATGTTAGTTTATTTAATATTATCTTTGGTAATAGACAAAGTGATGTATTGGCTTTTTATCAATTGGCAAATAGTGTAATTGTTCTAGATGAAATTCAAAGTTATAAAAATAAAATTTGGGCTGAAATAATATGTTATTTAAAAGAATTAGCGAAAATGTTTAATATTAAAATCATTATAATGTCTGCTACTTTGCCTGATTTGGATATTTTATCGAGATTTCAAGCACAAGCAGTAGATTTGCTAGAAAACTCGAGTAGATTTTTTGCAGTGGATTGTTTTAAAAATCGTGTAAAGTTAAATTATGATTTATTAAAAGTTGATAAAGATAGTATATTAGATGAGTTAAAAACGCATTTAAAACAATATCTAAAATCAGATAAGAAAATTTTGATTGAATTTATAAAGAAAAAAACAGCACATGATTTTTGGGTAGATTTACAAGAGAATGAAGATTTTAAAGATGTGCAAATAGAATATTTATCTGGTGATGATAGCATAGCAGAGAGAAAGAGGATTTTAGATAAAGTTAAAAAAGCTACAGATACTATAATTTTAGTATCTACACAAGTTATCGAAGCTGGTGTAGATATAGATATGGATATCGGTTATAAAAATATATCAAAGTTGGATAGCGAAGAGCAATTTTTGGGTAGAATAAATCGTTCCTGCAAAAAAGAAGGTATAGCATATTTTTTTGAAGTTGATGAAGCAAGCGATATATACAAAGATGATGTACGGTTGAGTGAAAGTATTGTATTAAAAGATGTAAATATGCAAAAGATTTTAGAATTAAAATTGTTTGATGAGTATTATAAGAAAGTATTAGAAACTACCATGGGAAAATATAGCTATCATTTTGATGAATTTATAAAAGATATTTCTGATTTAAATTATGAAAGTATATCTACTCATATGAAGTTGATTGATGATACACAGGATATGGTACAAATTTATATAATTAGGACTTTATGTGTTGATGGTGAAATTTTAGATGGAAAACAAATTTGGGATAGTTATGTAGATTTATGGGAAAATGGCAGAAAAACTATGTCTTATGCCGAGTGGAAAATTGAATTATCTAGAATTACAAGCAAAATGAATAATTTTATCTATCAAGTTAGTAAACATAATTTGCGTATAGGAAAATTTTATGAACAAATGGGTAATATTACTTGCTTGGAAGATGGCGATAAATATTTTATAAAAGACAAATTTAATAGAGAGATATTATATATTGAGAATTGAAGCATAAATCTATTTTATTAATAATATAGATTTATTATGTTGGTTAAAATTTTTCTAGAATGTTGTTTAAATTAGAGTATAAAATATAAAATCTTAAAAATAAGGAATTAATAGTAATAAATGTTGTTTTTAAATTTGCTGTTGTAGATACTAGGGTAAATATAACGATTAGATTAACAGTAACAAAAGTTGTTTTAAATGAACTTAGTAATGGAAATATATAAATATTTTAAAACAAAAAATAATAATAAATTATTATGAATAAATATATAAGCTATTAATAATTTTTATAGGCTGAAAGGATTATTTTTGTTATAATATACAAACTATGACTTTGAAGGTATATATTTGACAAAAATAAAAATATTATTGGTTACTATTTGTATTATGGTGATGTCTACTATGACTGTCAGTGCAAATGCGTTTGATGATTTGAAAGATGACTTAAAAGATGATCAAGCATTGAAATTAGCAGCGGGATATCTAGTTGCTAATGAGGTGCAACGATTAACGAAAATAAGTGCATTGGAATTATTCTTAGCTTCAACAGCAGTTAATTATATGGACGATAAAGATTTAACAAATGCAGTAGTAAAATCTTTAGTATATCAGATAAAATTTTAAATGATGGTATAAACATAAGGATGTTGTTTTGTATAAAATAATATTCTTATGTTTTTTTATTAGATGAAACCTTAGTAATATGTCTTTATAGTATAATTGAGAAAAACTATAGGATATGATGATATGAAGGATAATTTTAAATTGGAGATGACAACAGTATGGTCTTTTCCTAAAAGAGGCAATTGGGCTACACATTCAGGAATGTATCGTGGAAATTGGTCACCATATGTTCCTCGTAATTTAATATTAAAATTTACAGCAGAACATGATTGGATATTAGATCAATTTATGGGAAGTGGAACAACATTAATTGAAGCTAAATTATTGAATAGAAATATTATTGGTATAGATGTGAATGAGAGGGCATATAAAATAACAGAAAAAAACTTAAATTTTGAGTGTAAAACATCATCACATATTCATATAAGATTATGTAGTGCAGAAAATATATATTTTATAAAAAATAATAGTATAGATTGTATTTGTACACATCCTCCATATGCTAATATCATTAAGTATAGTAAAGATAATCAATATGATATATCATTATTAAGTGTCGAAAAATATTTGTTAGCTATGAAAAATGTAGCAAAAGAATCGTATCGTGTGTTAAAATCTAATCATATTTGTGCTATTATGGTAGGCGATATTAGAAAAAAAGGAATTTTAATTCCTTTAGGTTTTTATGTAATGAATATTTTTAAACAGCAAGGTTTTATTTTAAAAGATATAATAATAAAAGAACAACATAATTGTAAATCTACTTTAAAATGGGTAAATATAAAGCATTCTTTTTATTTATTAGCACATGAATATATTTTTATATTTGAGAAAAAGTAAATTTTTATGGAGATGATGAGTTGATAGATAATAATATATCACCATTTATAAAATGGGCAGGAGGAAAACGCCAATTATTACCTTATATTAAGGAAAAAATGCCTTTGAAATATAAAAATTATATAGAACCATTTATAGGTGGTGGCGCTGTATTGTTTGGTATAACACCAGATAAGGCAATAATTAATGATATAAATAAAGCACTTATAAATGTGTATAATCAAATAAAATATAATCCTATTGAGTTAATGGATTTTTTATCAAAAATAGATATTCAAAGTGATGTTGAACCTAAAGAATATTATTATAAAAAAAGAGAAATATTTAATGATAAGATAATGAAATCTGAATATGATATAGAATTAGCTAGTTTGTTTATTTATTTAAATAAACATTGCTTTAATGGATTATATCGTGTAAATAGCAAAGGTTTATTTAATGTACCATTTAATAATAGTTTGGCAAAATCTTTTAATGAAGACAATATAAAAGCTGTATCAAGATATTTACAAAAAGTAACTATTTTAGAGGGCGATTTTGAAGTGGCTTGTCAAAATGCACAAGAAGGAGATTTTATTTTTTTAGATAGTCCATATGCCCCATTAAATGATAATTCTTTTGAAGCGTATACTAAAGAAGGTTTTGATATTGAAAGTCATAAAAGATTAGCTATTTTATTTGATAGGTTAACTAAAAAAGGTTGCTTTTGTATGTTGACTAATCATAATACTGTATTTATTGAGGATTTGTATAAAAATTATTCAAGAGAAGTTATAAAGGTTAGAAGATATATTAATTCTGATGCTAGTAATAGAAAAGGCGAAGAAGTAATTATAACAAACTATTAATAAAAGATAATATGGAGATATTTATGAAAAATAGAGATTTTGATAAATGGTTATCAACCATGAATGATTCAATTGCTACTTGGAAATATTATACTGATTTTGAAAAAGTATACAAAAATGCAGAAAAAATAAAAACAGAAATATATATATTAAACAGTTTAATAAATAGTAAAAATATAAGAGAAGATTTTAAAAAATTATTATTAGAATATCCACAAATATTGAAAGTAATACCCTTATTAATAGCTAAAAGAACAACAGATGTAATAATCATTAATGATACAGTACAAAAATATTATTACAATTTTAAAAAGATGAATTATAGCATAGATGAGTATGCTTTATTCATGGAAAATACGGGAATATTTGATTTATTGAGTAATCATCTTATAGCCAATTTATATGATTATATCTTGGGTGTAGAAGTAGGTTTAGATACTAATACTAGAAAAAATAGAACAGGGAAAGCAATGGAAACATTGGTGGAAAGTTATATTTTACAAAGTGGTTTTGTTAAAGAAAAGAATTATTTTACGCAGGTAAGTAAAAATCGCTTGAAAGAAGATTTTAATATAGATTTGTCTAATTTAAAGATTGATGAAATATTTAAAAGTAGTAAAAAAGAAAAATCAGAGAAAAAATTTGATTTTGTTGTTAAAACAGAGCAAAAATATTATTTAATTGAGACAAATTTTTATACAACACAAGGTTCTAAATTAAATGAAACGGCAAGAAGTTATAAAGAATTAGCATTAGAATTTAAAGACTTAGATAATATAGATTTTGTTTGGATTACTGATGGTAAAGGTTGGCAAACAACGAAAAAGAATTTACAAGAAACTTTCAATATATTGGATAATATATATAATATAAATGATATGGAAAATGGAATTTTAACAAAACTTTTTAAATAAAAAATGCATTAGAATTTTTTCTAGTGCATTTTTTTATATAATTATATTGTGAGGTGAATTTTATGGAATTTAGAGTATTAAAATATTTTTTAACTGTTGTAAGGGAAGAAAATATAACAAAAGCAGCGAATGTATTACATATTACCCAGCCAACATTGAGTCGACAATTAGCTCAATTAGAAGAAGATATTGGAGTAAAATTATTTAATCGTGGAACTAGAAAGATAAGTTTAACAAATGAAGGAATGTTATTAAGACGTAGGGCAGAAGAAATAATTTCTTTAGTGGACAAAACAGAACAAGAATTAAATGAACAAGATGAAATGTTAGATGGTGTGATTTCTTTGGGATGTGGAGAATTAAGTTCTGTATCAACACTAGCAGATATATTAGCTGGTTTTAAAAAGAAGCACCCACTTATTGTTTATGATTTATATACAGCAAATGCAGATGAGATCAAAGAAAAAATTGATAAAGGATTAATAGATATTGGTTTATTATTAGAGCCTGTGAATATAGAAAAGTATGAATATATTCGATTGCAGACAAAAGAAGTGTGGGGTGCTGTAATGAGAGCTGATGATGAATTAGCTAAGCAAGAATTTGTTACTGCAGAACAGTTGAGCAAAAGACAAATAATATTAGCACGTAGACCAAAAGCCAAAAATGAATTAGCACATTGGTTTGGTAAGTATTATGATAAACTGAATATTTCATTTACAAGTAATATGAGTACAAATGCAAGTATTATGGTAGAAAAAGGATTGGGAAATGCTTTAATTATTAAAGGCTCATTGCCATTTTTAGATGAAAATAGAATAAAATGCATACCACTATATCCAGCTTTGATAGCTAATAGTGTTTTAGTTTGGAAAAGACATCAGCCATTTAATTTGGCTACAACGAAATTTATAGAGTATATACAATGCTTTTTAAGCATGAAATGATATTAAAAAATAGGTATTAGACATATATTTGATTTTTATTTTATAATGTGAATGTAAGTTGATATAAAAAATATTTGATTTACATTCACATTATTTTTTTAGGTGATATATATGGTAATAGTAAAAAATCATAAAAATTTTTCTACAAAAAGTATGAATTCATTAAATAAATTAGATGTAGGTCAATTTAATAAATGTCTAGGAGGTATAGTTAAAAATAAAAAAAGTGAACATATAAAATTTTTGAAGAAGCAAAGATTTATTTTATTGGAAGCTATTCATGAGATGCAAAAGAAGTTGGATTGTGTAGACTATGTAATTTATTTATTAAAAAAGGATAAATGCAAATGAAAGAGATAAGGAGGAAGTAAAAATGACAATTGGAGAAATATCACAAGAAATAGGTCTATCAGCAGATACTTTAAGATATTATGAAAAAATAGGATTATTACCTAATGTACCAAGAGATAATAGTGGCAAACGTAATTATGATGAGAATTTTATTAATTGGATAAAATTTATTCAAACATTAAAAAATAGTGGAATGTCTTTAAACGATATTATAGAGTATATAAATTTGGCAAAATGTGGCAATAATACATATCAAGAACGCAAAAATTTATTAATAAAATCTAAGCAAATATTATTAGAAAAAATGTCGAATTTACAATCTATGATAGAAAAAGCAAATTATCAAATTAATAATTATGATAATATTTTAGTACCTAAGACAAATGCTTTAATATTTTAAATAAAAATATTTGAATATTCTTGATTTTTATAGGGATAGAAGAAAGGAAAATAATTATGAAAAAAACAATGATATTAACTTCAATGGCATTGATATCTTTAGTAGCTGTAGGTTGTGCAAATGAAGAAGTTAAAGATACACAAGATAATCAGCCTGTTATTTCAACAAATATGGAAGAAGTACAAACAGAGGGCAATGCAAATATGAAAAAATCATTAATAGTTTATTTTTCTTATGGTGAAAATAGTGAATTGCCACAAGATGTAGATGCTTCAGCTAGCGCTAGTATACAAAAATGGAATGATGAAAATACTGGTAATACAGGTATAGTAGCACATATTATTCAAGAGAAAACAAAAGGGGATATGTTTTCTGTTCAGACAGTAAATAAGTATCCATCAACATATAATGAGACTGTTAATCAAGGAAAACAGGAGCATGAAAATAATATTCGTCCTGAACTTGCAAATCATATAACAAATTTAGATGATTATGATACTATTTTCGTGGGTTATCCAAATTGGTGGTATGATATGCCAATGGCAATGTATAGTTTTTTTGATGAATATGATTTGAGTAATAAGACAATTATTCCGTTTAATACTTCTGGCGGTAGCGCTTTTTCTGACACTATAAATACAATTAAAAAATTAGAGCCAAATGCAAATGTAATTGAAGGTATAACAATTAGAGCTGAAGATGTAGAGTTTAGTCAAAATGAAATTGATGAATGGTTAAATGATTTAGGTTATAATATTTGATTTAAATATACATTTATAAGAAAGGACAGATAATGATGAAGAAAAAATTATATATTTTCATAGTGATTATATTGTCCTTTCTTATTTTTGCTACGTATAAAATATTTGTAGAAAATAAAACAATAGTGGAAAAAGATACTATTTTAGCAATGGATACGCAAATTTCATGGGTAATATATGAAAAACCTTCACTATATCCATTAGATTTAAATGCGAAAATAAAAACGAGAATAGATGAATTAGTAAAATTATTATCGGTTACTGATGAAAATAGTGAAATTTATAAAGTAAATCATCATCAAGAACGAGATATAAAATTAAGTGAAGATACTAAAAATGTAGTTTTATTTGCCTTACAGATGGCAGAAAAAACAAACAGAGCTTTAGAGCCGACTATATATCCAGTGCTTAGAGAATGGGGCTTTACTACAGGAAAATACCAAATACCTGATGAAACAAAAATAAGAGATTTATTAAATTATGTGGATTATAGGAAAGTTAGTTTAAAAGAAAATCAAATATATTTGCCAGATGGTATGCAGATTGATTTAGGAGCAGTAGCTAAGGGATATATAGGTGATGAAATCATAAAAATTTTGAAGGCAAATAATATATCGTCTGCCGTAATAAATTTAGGTGGTAATGTTCAATTATTAGGAACAAAACCAAATGGTGATTTATGGAATATTGGACTTAAATCACCTAATAGTCAAGATTATATAGGTATCTTAAGATTAGCAGATTGTGCGATTGTAACTTCAGGAAATTATGAGCGATATTTTATCGGCGAAGATAACAAACGATATTGGCATATTTTAGATGGAAAAACAGGTAAACCAGCAGATAAACATATTAATTCCGTAACGATTGTGACAAAACAAGGAAAATTAGGTGATGCTTTATCCACAGCATTATTTGTAATGGGAGTAGATGAAGCTATTAATTATTGGAAGCAAAATAAAGATGAAAATGATGCATTTGAGATGATATTGATTACAGATGATAAAAAAATATATATAACTGAGAATTTAGTTGATAGTTTTACTTTGCAAGATAAATATAAAGATTATCATATGGTGGTGATAACTTTATGAACAATATTAATAAATCAGTAATATGTATTATTTTGGGAATTATATTTATTGCCGTTTTTATTGGTTTAAGAAATAGTTTTGCCGAAAAAACAAATACAGTGGAGATAATTCAAGATGGAAATATAATTTATACTTTGGATTTAAATAAGAGTAAAGATGAATTAATACAGGTAGAATTCCAAGGTCATAAAAATATAATTCAAATAAAAGATAAACAGATAAGTATAATTGAAGCTGATTGTCCTGATAAAACATGTGTAAATATGGGAATTTTAAAATCAGCATTTACTCCTATAGTGTGTTTGCCCAATCATTTAGTAATTCAATATGTAAATGATGATAAAGAAATTGATGCTATGATAAATTAGGTGATAGTGATGAAGACAAAAAAATTAGTGCAATTATCTTTATTAACTGCGATAGCACTAAGTATATTTATTGTAGAATTACAAATACCAAATCCTTTTCCATTTCCAGGAATTAAATTAGGTTTAGCAAATATAGTAACTTTATATGTAATTTATAGATATAGAGCAAAGGAGGCACTATTGGTGCTGATGGCTAGAATTATTTTAGGTAGTTTATTTAGTGGTAATCTTATGGCTATAATGTATAGTTTAGCTGGCGGAATTTGTTGTTTTGTTGTGATGAGTGTACTGCATGATAAAATAGAAGAAAAATACATTTTTATAGTTAGTATATTAGGAGCTTGTGCACATAATATAGGGCAAATAATTATAGCAATATTTATAACAAAGACTTTAGCAATTATGATGTATTTACCATGGTTATTATTATCAGCAATGATTACAGGTTTATTTATTGGTTTATGTACACAATATTTACTCAAAAGTAGAGCTATATTAATACAAAAATAAAAAATCCTATTGCTTAAAAATTTTAGGCAATAGGATTTTTTGTTTATAATTCTTCTTCGACACGCATGAGGAGGAAGCAAAGGTCAGATAAACGATTTAAATAAATTTTTACATTTTCATTAATAGCTTCTTTTTCAGCTAAAGTTAAAACTTCACGTTCAGCTCTACGCGTAGTAGTACGTGCTAAATCTAAAAATGCTCCAGATTGAGTATTACCAGGCATAATAAAAGCAGTCAATGCTGGTAATTTAGCTTCAAACTCAACGATTTTTTGATCTATATTAGAAATGATTTCATTATTTATATAATATTTATCTGTGATACTAGCTAAATCAGCCATTAATTTTAGATTAGTTTGCTCAAGTTCTAATAAAAGTTGTTTAACTTCTTCTTTTTGAGCAAAAGCTCTAGCAAGACCGAGAGCAGAACTGACTTCATCAACAGTACCATAAGCTTGTACACGTAAAGAATTTTTAGCAACGCGTTCTCCAGTAAATAAAGATGTAGTGCCTTTATCCCCTGTTTTTGTACAAATAGACATATTTTCTCCTTTTATCAATCACCATTATATACGCTAAAGTCGATATCATGGTTAGGTATATAGATTTCTGTTTCACTGAAAAATACATGAACTTCACGTTCTGCATTAGCAGGGCTATCGGAAGCATGAACAGTATTTACAGTTTTGGAAAGTGCAAAATCACTGCGGATTGTGCCAGGTTGTGCTAAATTAGGGTCTGTTTTACCATGGAGTTCACGAACTCTTTCAATAGCATTTTCACCTTCAACTACTAAAGCGACAATTCTATCAGAAGCCATAAAATCCACTAAACGTTGGTAATAAGGTTTACCCACATGTTCAGCATAATGTTTAGAGGCTATACAGTCGTCCATTTCTAGCATTCGCATAGCTACAATATCAAATTTTTCTTTTTCATAACGACTAATAATATCGCCAATATGATAATTTACTACAGCATCAGGTTTGATTAATACCAACGTTCTTTCTCTCATAAAAGACAACTCCTATTTTTATTCTTTGTATCCATCAGCTAAAAGTTTATAATGTAAAGCTGATTCATGAAGTGCTTCGATTTCATCTTCTCTTAAAGCACGAACTACTTTTACTGGTGAGCCAAATAACATAGAATTATTTGGTAATTTTTTATGTTCAGTAACAAGAGAACCTGCACCAATTACACTATTATGACCAATTTCAGCATATCCAAGTAATATAGCGCCCATACCGATTAGAGTATTATCGCCGACTTTACTACAATGGATAACAGCATTATGACCGATAGTAACATAACTGCCAATATGAGTAGGTGCATTGCTCATTACATGAACAGTTACATTATCTTGAATATTTGTATAATCACCAACAACTATAGGTTGCAAATCACCACGAAGTACAGCACCTGGCCAAATATTAGTGTATTCGCCAATAGTAACATCACCGATGATTACTGCACTAGGATGAACATATGCAGTCTTAGCTATTTTAGGTGTATGTGATTTATAAGCTTGAATCATTAAAAAAATCCCCTAACTAAAAATAATTTATAATTATTTTACGACCATTACAGGAACAGGAGAATCTTCAATAACTTTTTGACTTACGCTACCAATGAGAGCTCCTTTGAAGATACCAAGACCACGGCTACCCATGATGATGATATCGGAATTAGTTTCTTGAGCTACACGAATAATAGCTTTTGGACGAGAGCCTGTTTCTACATGTTTTGTTGCAGTAATATCTTTTGGAAGTTTTTCCCAGATACGATCAAAGATGATATCACTAGGAATATGTTCATTGATATGACTAGAAACGTAAACGAATTCAAGAGATGCACCAGCTTTTTCGGCTAAAGAAATTGCCTGGTCAACTGCTTTACAAGCATTATCAGAACCATCTACAGGAACTAGGATTTTATTAATTTTACTCATAAAAAAACCTCCTTATGATAGGACATAAAGTTTTATTTCATATTTCTTATATTATTAATTTTCGTGATAATTTTTGAAAATCCTTTTTTTGTTTAGAAATAAATTAAATTGAAAAAAGAAAATCTCTTAATATATTAACAAAATATACTAAGAGATTTTTATAATTAGTCTATATCTATTAAGGCTTTTCCTTGATGATACAATCCTGTGCGACAAACTAGGGCATTTTCTACAGAAATATTTAATTTATATTCATTTTTTAATACATCTAAAATTTCATTTGGTTTAGTGGTACCAGTAGATGTGATTTTTATATTTAAAGAAATATTTAAAGTATTATCTTCTAAATTGTATTGCATAGCTTTAGGAAGATATTGTTTGATTTCTATTTCTTTGCGTTTTTTTGGTGTTTCACGAACAACGACAATTTCTTTAGTTTGATTAAATTTATTGATAGCTTTTGTTACAGTGTTTAAGTCATCTTGACAAGGTAAAACAATAGAATAGGAAGCTTCATCAACAATGGACATCAAAGCTTTAGCACGCATATCAATTTGTCTAGCTTTTAAAAGTCTCACTCCTGGTGGCAATGCTTTAGATAATTTATCAAATAATTCAGGTTGACAAATGTCTTTTTTTAATTCTAAATCCATATATTCAGCATCGCTTGTTACACCTACAGATAAAGCAGAAGCAAAAGAAATTTTCATATGAGGATTGAAACCTTCGGAGTAAGCTGCTGGAAGATGAGCACGACAAATTGCACGTTGCATTAAAGATGCAAAATCAAGATGGGAAATATATCTTATAGGTTCGCCTTTTGTGATTTCTAAGCGATATTTTATCATTTAATAAAAACCTCCATAAACATAATAGATAATTATTTAATAGTATCCATATCAGTATCAAGTGTAGGGCAAATTCCGCAAGCGTTGCAATTGCCATGACGGCAATCTCTTGTTAACTCGCCTTTTGTAGCTTTTTCGTATTCACGCAATAAGAATTTTTTGCTAACACTTGGAGTAGTATGTTCCCAAGGGAGTTTTTCATCAAATTTATATTCACGCATATTATAAAAATATGGGTCAATATTGCATTTGGCAAAAGCGTTCATCCAAACATCATATTTAAATTCTTCGCTCCAACCATCAAATTTTGCTCCATCTAACCATGCTTGATAGATTACTTTGCTAAGGCGTCTATCGCCACGAGAAATAGTACCTTCTAGGATGCTAGTTGTAGCAGTATGATAGTTAAACTGGATAGAGCGGTCAGTGATATGAGATTTTAATAATTGTTGTTTTCGTTGGAATTCTTCTAAAGTATTTTGTGGGAACCATTGGAATGGTGTAAATGGTTTTGGTACAAAACAAGATACGCTAACAGTAACGCGGATATCACGGCGTTTAGTGATATAACGATATAATTTAGCAACTTTTGCACCGAGTTCAGCAATGCCGATGATATCCTCATCAGTTTCAGTTGGTAGACCCATCATGAAGTAAAGTTTTACAGTTTTCCAACCATGACGGAAAGCAGCACCTGTTGCTTCCATGAGATTTTCTTCAGTTACACCTTTATTGATTACATCGCGTAATCTTTGTGTACCAGCTTCAGGAGCAAAAGTCAAACCACTTTTACGGACTTGTTGCATTTTATGAGCAAGATCAATGGAGAAACTATCAATGCGTAGAGATGGTAAAGAGAAAGATACACGTTTGTTTTTATAATCTTCCATGAGGTCATCTACAATTTCACCAAGGCAAGTATAATCAGCAGAGCTTAAAGAAGTTAGGCTCATTTCATTATAACCAGTGTTATCGAGCATTTCTTTAGCGATAGTGCGTAAGCGGTCAGCAGTGCGTTCGCGTACAGGACGATAAGATATACCAGCTTGACAGAAACGACAACCACGAGTACAACCGCGGAATAATTCGAGCATTACACGGTCATGAACGATATCAATATAAGGCAATACAGGTTTTTTGATAGCGAAAGAGTCGCGGAAATTTTTGATTACACGTTTATTAATTACAGGTTTAGCTTCTGGGCAAAGCGGTAAAATTTCTTTAAAAGTATTATCTTCATTGTAATGAACTTCATATAATGAAGGAACATAGATGCCATCTAATTTAGCAAGTTCTTTTAAAAATCCTTGTCTGCCACCTACTTTACCTTGTTTTTTCCAAGTGATGAAAGTATCTACGATTTCATTTAAAACTTCTTCGCCTTCACCGATAACAAAGAAATCAAAGAAATCAGCTACAGGTTCAACATTATATACGCAAGGGCCACCACCAACGATAAATGGGTCATTTTCTGTGCGGTCTTTTTGCCAAAGAGGAATGTTGGCTAAGTCTAACATATTTAAAACATTAGTGTAAATCATTTCATATTGAAGTGAAAAGCCAACAAAATCAAATTCTTTGATTGGTGTGAAAGATTCTAAAGCATAAAGTGGTATATTATGTTCACGCATTTTGTCTTCCATATCAAGCCAAGGAGCATAAACACGTTCAGCTACAGTATCTTGTCTTTCATTTAATACTTCATAGAGAATTTTTAAACCAAGATTGGACATACCTACTTCATAAACGTCAGGCATGGATAAAGCAAAGCGACAATCAACATCTTCATGATTTTTGTGTACAGCGTTTAATTCGCCACCAGTATAGCGAGCAGGTTTGGTAACAGTTTGTAAAATAGAAGGGTCTAGTTTAATCAATTTAATATCCTTTCTTCATGAAAAAAGCTGCTGTATAGGAAATTTTTATTTTTCATACAGTAGCTTTTAAATATAATATATACCAAATAATAATTAATCTTTTTGTTCAGTAGACTTTTGTTTTTCTTCAGTTTCATCTTTTTCAGGAAGACCAACATGTTGAAGACCATTTTTAGCTACTTGAACTGTATTTAAAATGTTTTGGATGTAAACACTCATATGGTCGAATACTTGTTCAGCATATTGAACAGAATCATTGCGCATAGCTTCAGAATGTTTATATGTTTTTTCTAAAATTTCGTTTGCCTTAGCTTCAGCAGCTAAAGTGATTTCATTTTCAGAAGCTTTCTTTTGAGCATATACTTTTGCTTGTTCTATGATATTTTTGGCTTCTATGCGAGCATCTTCGATTATTTTATCTCTATTTGCATTGATTTCTTCAGCTTCTTTTAAAGCAGAAGGCCATTCTTTGCGAATATTACTTATGAGGCGAATGAGTTCTTCTTCGTTTACCAAACATTTGTTAGTTAAAAGGAAACGAGAAGAACTAGCCACAAGATTTTCTAATTCGTGAAGGGAGTCTAATAAATCCATAGTGATATTACCTCTATAATTTATAATTATTTTGATGTAGGTACTCGTTTAATTTTTTCATGTATAGCAAGTTCTACACAATGAGGAACTAAATGAGTGATATCTCCACCGAACTGAGCTAATTCTCGAATTGCAGATGAAGATACATGATAATATTTATTATCAGTAGTTAAAAAGATATTTTCAATATCTGGAGCCATGTTTTTGATGAGCATAGCGCGTGGAAATTCATAGAGAAAATCGTTGGCATCACGTAAACCGCGAACGATTACATGAGCATTTTTTTGATGAGCATAGTCAGCAAGTAGACCAGCAAAACAATCAACTTTTACATTAGGAATATGAGCAGTAGCTTGTTTTAATAAAGCTACGCGCTCTTCAACAGTAAATAAAGGTTTTTTATTTATATTATTGAAAACACCAACAATTACTTCATCAAACATTTTAGAAGCTCGTTCAAAAATATCAGTATGCCCATTAGTTACAGGGTCAAAACTTCCAGGACAGATAGCAATAGTCATATATTAATCCTCACTTTTATTTGATTTTAATTCATAAATACTTATTTGTGTAGTAGAACCATATTTTTGATTACGCAATAAAGTATATTGATGAAAATCTGAAGGTAGTTTATCTTCAATAGCATGTTCCATAATAATTATACCATCTTCAGTTAATAATGGATATTCATGGAGCATTTGCAAAACTTTTAAGCATAAATCTTGATGATATGGCGGGTCACAAAATATTATATCAAATTTTGTTTGTTTTAGATGTAATTTTTTTATGGTAGCAAAGACATCAGCTTTTAAGATAGTAGATTTATCAATAAGTTTTGTATGCGTAGCATTAAATTTAATAGTTGAAATACTATCTAAAGAGCAATCTACCATGATGGCATGATTGGCTCCTCGACTGAGTGCTTCTAAGGATAAATTACCAGTTCCTGAAAATAAATCTAAGACATTTTTATCATAGATAAAAGAACCTAATATATTAAATAAAGATTCTTTTATTCTGTCAGCAGTAGGTCGAGTATTTTGCCCTTTAGGGGCTTTTAATTTTGCCCCGCGAGCTGAACCTGTGATTATTCTCATAAATTATCACCTAATAATTTAGCTTTTAATTGTTTATAAGCTTTTGTATAGTATGGGCCATTTTGAGATTCACGATGGTCAAAACCATAAGCACGTCTACTTATAGCCAAGATAGGTGGTGCTTGAATGCGTTTAGCTACTGCCATACCTGTGAATAAATTCCACCAACGTTCTAAGTCGCAGATAAAGTCTTTAGCTGTAGCAAAGTATTTATCTACAAGACCAGCCTTGCAACCAATATGTTCTTCTAAAGTTTTTTCACTATACCAAAGAAGAATATCTTCTGGAGTAACTTTTTGCCAGCTTTCGACAAAAGCGCGGAATAAATAATCGTGATATGGATATTTAATAGGGTCGCCCTTACCAGCATCAACATCTTGTTCACTAGAAAGTTCGGCACTAGGTACAATATCAATAATACCTTGAGGAATTACTTCACATTTATATACATGTTCATTTAGATAATGAGCTAATTCATATACTTGATATTTCCATAAATCAGCAAGACCAGCTAAAAATCCAGATTGGTCACCGTATAATGTGGAATAACCGACTGTAGTTTCTGCTTTATTGGCATTACAAGTAAAGCCCCCACCAATGCTAGCTGCTATACCAGCTAAAATGCGAGCTGAACGGTCGCGAGCTTGGATATTTTCTTTGACAAAAGAAGATACTTGTACTTTATGAATATCATTAGTAGCTAAATGAGTAATATCAGTATTTTCAAATTGATTTACAGTGAAATCAACAACTTCCTGAATTGGCACAATAGCATAATTACAGCCTAAGTTATGAGCCAATTGGCTAGAAAGACCTTTTGTTGTAGCAGAATTGAATTTACTAGGCATATTAATTAAGGTAATATTTTCAGCACCTAAAATATCTGCATAAAGAGCAGAAGCAACAGCAGAGTCAATACCACCAGAAATACCGATGATTACTTTTTGCATACGAATATTTTTGAGGAATTTTTTGATACCATAATGAAGTGCTTGGTAAATATTAGAAATATCATCATTTTGAGGAATTGGAAGTGGAGTATATTCATCATTGCCAAGCAAGTTTATATAATTATTTTGAGCTTTATAAGCAGGGCAAGTTGCAATGATATTTCCATTTTCATCATAAACTGTGCTAGAACCATCAAAAGTATAGATAGTTTTACCATTGTTTTGAATACCAATATTATTTACATATATTAAAGGAATGTTATTATCTTTTGCTTGTTTTGCAAATACGCGATGGCGTTTATTATTTTTGCCGAAAGTATAAGGAGAAGCAGATATATTGATTAACATATCTAATTTATAATTTTGACAAAGAATATCAATCGGAGCAAAGGCATAATCATCACTCCAACCATCTTCACATAAAATACAACCTAAATTTAATTCTTGACCTTTGATATTGACTTTTACAGGAGAAAGAATATCATTTAAATTGAGTTTTAGTTCAGTTGCTAAACTTTGTAAACTGAAGAAATAACGACTATCATCAAATTCACGATAATTTGGAAATAGAGTTTTGATGACAAATGGATATGGAGATTTTTCAGGTTTGATTAATTTGCCATTATAAGCTGCATATAAAGCATTGTATTTACGAACGCGACCATCAGTATTTTTCTTATCCCAGTCAACAGCAATATTACCAAAAATGATACAAATATCTTGAGAAGCTGCGATAATATCTTCGCCATAGCTTAAACAATCTTTTAAAAATGCTGTTTGTTCCCAAGTATCACCTAAGAGATAACCTGGAATACACATTTCAGGGAAAATTATAATATCTGTATTATTTTGTTTAGCTTCATCAATAGCTTGAAGCATACGCTCTACATTTAGGTCAGGATGACTTGGTTCAACATCAATTTGGCTGAAACAGATTTTTACCATAAAACAACCGCCTTTATTATTAATTAATTATGTTACTACAATAGCACGAATTGTATTGATTTACAAGTAAATGAGCAGATAAATAGAGATATATATAAATAAAAAGCTTGCAATTTAAATTCTTTCTGTGATATAATGTTAGCACTGTGTTTTTTAAAAGTACGACATGATTTTTATTAGATATAATAAATATGTAGTCGTCAAGACAATAGGGCAAGAACAACCCGAATTTAAGCTTGTGGAGATAGTAGGTAACGAATTTGATGAAGCAAGAAGTCAACTATTATAATATGTAAATTATTTCTATTATTATAGAAGGCAGTTCATGACTTAGTAATTATTTTCTATCTTCCATTCCTTAAGGAGGTGTGCTAAATGGCAAATGTTTGCGAAATCTGCGCTAAAGGTGAAAGAGCAGGAATGAATGTAAGCCATTCTCATTTAAAAACTAAACGCACTTGGAAACCAAACATTCAGCGTGTACGTGCTGTAGTTGACGGTGAAGTTAAACGTGTTAATGTTTGCACTAGCTGCATGCGTTCTGGTAAAATCCAGCGTGCTTAATGGTCTTAACGGACATTATAAAAAATAAGCTGCTTAGTATTAAGCAGCTTATTTTTTATTGCTAGGATAAATCAAATATCATGATTAAATTTTAAGGAAAAATAATAGGAGAAAAAAATGGCATTTTCTGAAAAAATTATTGAAACTAGACAAAAAGCTTTGGCTTTATGCAAAGAATATTTTGCTCGTCCTGATGAAATAGCAGAATTTAATACTTTAAAAATTCTTGATGCTATGAGAAAAGTAAAAGTGTCTGAAGCACATTTTAATACAACATCTGGATATGCTTATGATGATATTGGTAGAAATAAAATTGAAGAATTATATGCAGAAGTCTTCAAAGCAGAAGCGGCTTTAGTGCGTACACAATTTGTATCTGGTACACATGCTTTAGCTACTGTTTTATTTGGTATATTGCGTCCTGGTGATCAATTGATATATATTACAGGGACACCATATGATACTATGCAAACAGTAATTGGTTATGCAACAGATAGCCCAGGTTCATTAAAAGAATTTGGTATTTTATATGATGAAGTGCCATTAAAAGATGGTCGTGTTGATTTTGATGTAGCTAAAGAAAAAATTACTACAAAAACTAAAATGGTAGTTATTCAACGTTCTTGTGGCTATATGATGCGTCCAAGTTTAAGCGTAGATGAAATTGGCGAAATTTGTAAATTCGTCAAAGAAATCAATCCTAATTGTATTTGTTATGTAGATAATTGTTATGGTGAATTTACAGATACAAAAGAACCTATTGAAGTAGGCGCTGATATTATTGCTGGTTCTTTAATTAAAAATCCAGGTGGCGGTATTGCTCCAACAGGTGGATATATTGTAGGTAGAAAAGATTTAGTAGAACTTGCTTCTTATCGCATGACTTCTCCTGGTATGGGAGCAGAACTTGGTGCTTCTCTTGCAAATAACCGCTTGTTATTCCAAGGATTATTTTTAGCACCACATGTTGTCGCTCAAGCTGTAAAATCTGCGATTTTTGCTGCTGCATTTTTTGATTTATTAGGATTTAAAACATTACCTGCATCAGATACAAAAAGAAATGATATTATTCAAGCTATTGAAATGGGTAGCAAAGAAAAATTAGTTGCTTTTTGTCAAGGTATTCAAAAATATTCTCCAGTTGATTCTTATGCAGCTCCAGAACCATGGGATATGCCAGGCTATGAAGATCAAGTTATCATGGCAGCTGGTACTTTTGTACAAGGAGCTTCTATTGAACTTAGTGCAGATGGTCCTATTCGTGAACCATATAATGTATATCTTCAAGGTGCATTGACTTTTGAGCATTCTTTAGTTGCTATTATGGGTGCAGGTCAAGCAGTAGAAGATTTAAATAAATAATTTTAGTAATAAAGTAAAATAAATACAAAAAAAGACACGTTATTTCGTGTCTTTTTTTGTGTGTATATATTATATTGGAGAGCTAAGGAAAAGCTTGTATTTAATATAACATAAATGATAATGATTTTCAATACCTAAAATGAATTAAATCATAAAATTTTTTGTTGGTTAAATATTTGTGTATAACAAAAAAAGACACGTTGTTTCGTGCCTTTTTTGCTTGTATATATATCATAATTGGAGAGTCAAGGAAAAGCTTATATATAATATAACACAAATGATAATCAATTTCAATATATAAATAAAAATAAATTTTTTTTAGAATAGCTTTATATAATTAGATAAGTTAAAATAAATAATAGAGAGATTGATAAACGGAATAATAAAAAAGTAAATTTTAATAAAAGAAATATTTTTTAGTAGAAAAATAATCTTATTTATAGTATTATTTTTGAATTGTTAAGAATATGTGAAAATGGTACAAATAATAATTTAAATATGTTAAAATACATCTTGCTGAGATTTACATAACTTTGAAATTTTATAGGAGGAGAAAGATGAGACATATTTCAGAATTAGCAAACACACATATTTGGCGTTACTTTAAAATCTTAATTGGATCGTTAATTGCAGGTTTAGGTTATAGTACGTTTATTATTCCTGCTAAGTTGCTTGCTAGTGGACTCAGTGGTATTGCTGTTATTGTTTACTATATGATTGATTTACCGATTGGTTTACAATTAATAGTATATAATATCCCAATTGTATATTTAGCATATAGAGTTTTTGGTAAATTATATGCGATTGATACGATTATTGGAACAGTAATGTTATCCGTAGCTATTGATGCTACAAGTTTTATTGGAAACTATCACCTGGTAGAAGACCCTATACTTAATTCTGTTTTTGGTGGTGTACTTGTAGGTATAGGTTGTGGTATTGTATTTAGAGCCAACTCTAATGGTGGTGGCTTTGATGTATTGGGTGCTGTTATCAAAAAATATTACTCCCTTGATTTAGGAACAGTAGTATTTGGTTTTAATTTGATTATTATTTTAGTAGGTATAGTATTGTTCAATGTTTCTATTGGTTTATATACTTTAATTAATATGTATATTGTTGGTGAAATCACTAATAAAGTAGTAGCTGGTTTTAATCGCAAAAAATTAGTAATAATCATATCACCATTTTCAGAAATTATTGGTTGGACTATTATTCAACATATTGGACGTGGCGTTACATTTTTAAATGGGGAAGGCGCATATAGTCATAAAAATCAAAAGGTAATTTTTGCAGTGGTGAATTTGACACAGGTAAGCAAGGTAAAACTCATAGTGAATGCTATAGACCCGACAGCTTTTATGATTATTACAGATACGTCAGAAGTTGCTGGACGAGGTTTTACTATAAAGATGCCGGAAAAACATTCGAGCAAGGATTTAACTGAATAAAAAGGTTTATAGGTTTGCCTTTATTAACCTAAATATATATTAGAAGAGGGATAGATATTAGGTGTCCGAAAAATTAAAACTATATGGATTTAATAATTTGACAAAGTCTTTAAGCTTTAATATTTACGATGTTTGCTATGCCAAAACACCAAGGGAACAGCGTGATTATATAAAATATATAGATGAACAATATAATTCAGAGCGTTTGACAAAGATTTTAACAAATGTAGCAGAAATGATAGGAGCTAGAGTGCTTAATGTTTCTAGTCAAGATTATGATCCGCAAGGAGCCAGTGTAACTATTCTCTTGGCAGATGAAAATATGCGTTTGGCAAAAAATGATGAAGTGGAAGATTGTGTGAGTAGTAAGACTGTTTTAGGTCATTTGGATAAAAGTCATATCACTGTGCATACGTATCCAGAATATCATCCAGAAACAAGTATTGCTACATTTAGAGTGGATATAGATGTTTCTACTTGTGGAGAGATTACTCCGCTTAGTACACTTGATTATTTAATTGGAAATTTTGATTCTGATATCATAACGATGGATTATCGTGTACGAGGTTTTACTCGTGATGTCAGTGGTAGAAAGTTATTTATGGACCATAAAATAACATCTATTCAAGATTATATTATGCCAGATACTTTATTGAATTATGATGCAATGGATATAAATGTGTATCAGGCTAATTTATTTCATACAAGAATGTTGATTAAAGAACCAGAATTAAGTAATTACTTATTTAATACTGATATTTATGAAATACCACCAAAAACTAGATTGGAAATAAGCAATCGTTTGCGTCGTGAGATGTTAGAGATTTTTAGTGGTACAAATGTTTTTTGATAAATCATAAATGATTGATTAAAGAAGGTTGGTGAAATTATTGGATAGACAAGCACAAAAGAAAATGCCTGTTTTGGAAGCTTTAGAAAGATTTAAAAAAATGCGTGTAGTACCTTTTGATGTTCCAGGACATAAAAGAGGTAGAGGAAATAAAGCTTTATTAAATTTTTTAGGCGAAAAATGTTTATCTGTAGATGTAAATTCAATGAAACCATTAGACAATTTATGTCACCCAGTTTCTGTAATCAAAGAAGCTGAGGAATTAGCAGCAGATGCTTTTGGAGCAGAGCATGCCTTTTTTATGGTAGGTGGAACTACGTCAGCTGTACAAACGATGATTTTAACAGCTTGTAAGCGTGGTGATAAGATTATTTTACCGCGAAATGTCCACCGCAGTGCTATAAATGCGATGATTTTGTGTGGAGCTATTCCAATATATATTAATCCGCAGATGGATAAACAACTTGGTATATCACTCGGTATGTCAGTTGAGGAAGTAAAAAAAGCTATAAGAGAAAATCCAGATGCTAAAGCAGTTTTAGTAAATAATCCAACATATTATGGTATTTGTTCTAATTTAAAAGAAATTATAAAAGTAGCCCATGAACATAATATGTTAGTTTTGGCTGATGAAGCACATGGAACACATTTTTATTTTAATAAACGATTACCTATAGCAGCTATTCATGCGGGAGCTGATATGGCAGCTGTAAGTATGCATAAATCAGGTGGCTCACTTACACAAAGTTCATTTTTGCTCACTGGTAAAAATGTAAAAGCAGGTTATGTTCATCAGATTATAAATTTGACACAAACTACAAGTGGTTCATATTTATTGATGTCTAGCCTTGATATTTCTCGTTCTAATTTAGCCGTACATGGCAGCGAAATCTTTGATTTTGTTATAGATTTAGTAGATTATGCACGACAAGAAATCAATAATATCGGTGATTATTATGCTTATGCAGATGAAAAGATAAATGGCGATAGTGTTTTTGATTTTGATACTACTAAATTAGCTATTTATACATTACCTGTGGGTCTTGCTGGTATTGAAGTATATGATTTATTGCGTGATGAATACGATATTCAAGCAGAATTTGGAGATATCGGCAATCTACTTGCTTATGTATCTGTTGGCGATAGAGCAAAAGATATTGAACGCTTAGTAAGTGCGTTAGCAGAAATTCGCAGAAATTATAAAAAAGACCATAAGGGCATGTTAGAAGCTGAATATATCAGCCCTAAAGTAATGTGTGGACCACAAGATGCCTTTTATAGTGAAAAAGTATCTTTACCATTAGATGAAAGCTGTGGTAAAGTATGCAGTGAATTTGTAATGTGTTATCCTCCTGGAATACCGATTTTGGCACCAGGGGAATTAATTACACCAGAGATTTTAGAATATATTCACTATGCTAAAGATAAAGGCTGTTCCATGACAGGCCCTGAAGATATGGAAATAAAACGTTTAAATGTAATTAAGGAGTGATAGATAAATGGATTTATGGTTCAGTGAATTACATACACCGTATGTAAAGTTTTCTATTCAGATTGATAAACAACTTCATTCTGAACAGACTGAGTTTCAGCGTATAGATATTTTTGAGTCTAAAGAATTTGGTCGCATGATGGTATTAGATGGCTATGTAATGCTAACTGAAAAAGATGAATTCATTTATCATGAAATGATAGTGCATGTACCTATGGCAGTACATCCTAATCCAAAGAGAGTACTCATTATTGGCGGTGGCGATGGTGGTACTGCTCGTGAATTATTGCGTTATAAAAATGTAGAGTCAGTGGATTTAGTAGAAATTGATGAGCGTGTTGTGAATATTTCTCGTAAATACTTACCACAGACAGCTTGCAGTTTTGATGATGAACGTTTGCATTGTTATTTTGAAGATGGTTTGAAATTCATTCGCCATTGTAATAATGAATATGATTTAATCATCGTTGATTCTACAGACCCATTTGGCCCTGGGGAAGGTTTATTCACTAAGGAATTTTATGGAAATTGCTATAAAGCATTAAAAGAAGATGGCATTATGGTAAATCAGCATGAAAGTCCATTTTATGATGAAGATGCTTTTGCTATGCAACGCGCACATCAACGTATTGTAAAATCTTTCCCTATAAGTAGAGTATATCAAGCGCATATCCCTACTTATCCATCAGGTCATTGGTTATTTGGCTTTGCGTCCAAAAAGTATCACCCAGTTTTAGATTTTGATGCTAAAAGATGGAATGCTTTAGGTTTGAAAACTCGCTATTATAATGCGAACTTACACAATGCATCATTTGCATTACCAAATTATGTGGAGGAATTAATGGAAGATGTTGAAAAAAAACATTGAGACATTTTTAGGTTGTGATAGAGAATATGATGAAGCGAAAATAGTTTTATTTGGCGCACCATTTGACTCTACAACTTCATATAGACCAGGGACTCGTTTTGCTAGTCGTACTATGAGAGCAGAGTCATATGGTCTTGAAACTTTTAGCCCATATCTTGATTTAGATTTAGAAGATGCCTATGTTTTTGATGGCGGAGATTTAGAACTTCCTTTTGGCAGTGTGGAAAATGCACTAAAAGATATTGAAGATTTTACACGTCAGATTGTAAATGATGGTAAAATTCCACTTATGATTGGTGGCGAACATTTAGTTACTTTAGGCAGTGTACGTGCTGTAGCCGAAAAATATGATGATTTGCATGTCATTCATTTTGATGCACATGCTGACCTTCGTGATGATTATTTAGGAGCTAAATTATCTCATGCTACAGTGCTTCATCGTGTATGGGATATCGTTGGCGATAATAAAATTTATCAATTTGGTATCAGAAGTGGTGAACGTGCTGAATTTGCTTGGGGCAAAGAGCATGTACAGACTAGACGTTTTGATTTTGTAGGGTTAGAAGATGTTGTAGAAAAATTAAAAGGAAAATCTGTTTATTTTACAGTGGATTTAGATGTATTAGATGCAGCTGTATTCCCTGGAACTGGTACACCAGAAGCAGGTGGAGTATCTTTTGATGAACTTCGTCGTGCAATGAATTTAGTAGCTAATAAATGCAATGTAGTAGGCTGTGATATGGTAGAATTATCTCCACCATATGACCAAAGTGGTATCTCTACAGCTACTGCTTTAAAATTACTACGTGAATATTTATTGGCTTTAGATTATAATATAAATAATAAATAAATTTTTATAAAAGGGGGAATTTGCCAAATGGGTAAAGCTCTAATTATTGGTTGTGGTGGTGTAGCAAGTGTTACTATCCATAAATGTTGTCAAAATAGTGATGTATTCGAAGAAATCTGTATTGCTAGCCGTACAAAAAGCAAATGTGATGCTTTAAAAGAAAAATTAAGCGGTGGCAAAACAAAAATTACTACAGCTCAAGTAGATGCTGATGATGTAAATCAACTTATTAACTTAATCAATGAATTCAAACCAGATGTAGTAATCAACTTAGCTCTTCCATATCAAGATTTAACAATTATGGACGCTTGTCTTGCTACTAAAGTTCATTATGTGGATACTGCAAATTATGAACCATTAGATACTGCTAAATTTGAATATAAATGGCAGTGGGCTTATCGTGAACGCTTTGAAAAAGCTGGAATTACTGCACTTTTAGGCAGTGGTTTTGACCCAGGTGTAACAGGCGTATTCTCTGCTTATGCAATGAAACATCATTTTGATGAAATTAACTATATTGATATCTTGGATTGTAATGCAGGTGATCATGGATATCCATTTGCTACAAACTTCAATCCTGAAATCAATATCCGTGAAGTTTCTGCTAATGGTAGCTACTGGGAAGATGGTAAATGGGTAGAAACTAAACCTATGGAAATAAAACGCGTGTACAATTTCCCAGAAATTGGCGAAAAAGACATGTATTTACTTCACCATGAAGAACTTGAATCCTTAGGCTTAAATATTAAAGGTATTAAACGTATTCGTTTCTTCATGACTTTTGGTCAGTCTTATTTAACTCATTTAAAATGTTTAGAAAATGTAGGTATGACTTCTATCGAACCTATCGAATTTGAAGGTCATAAAATCGTGCCACTTCAATTCTTAAAAGCTGTACTTCCAGATCCAGCTAGCCTTGGCCCTCGTACAGTAGGTAAAACAAATATCGGCTGTATCTTCCAAGGTAAAAAAGATGGCAAAGATAAAACATATTATTTATACAATGTTTGCGATCATCAAGAATGCTACAAAGAAGTTGGCTCTCAAGCAATCTCTTATACAACTGGTGTTCCAGCAATGATTGGTGCAATGCTCATCATGAACGGCACATGGAAAAAACCAGGCGTATATAATATTGAAGAATTTGATCCAGATCCATTTATGGACGCTCTTAATAAATGGGGTCTTCCATGGAAAGAAAGCTTCAACCCTGATTTAGTAGAATAAAATATATTTTTAATAAAAATAAGACAGTATGCCGTTGGTGTACTGTCTTATTTAAATAAATTGAGATTTTGATTTAGAATATTATAGTATTTAATTAAAAATAATTTTAAGGAAGTGATTTAGTGAAATTAGAAGAAAAATTACAAAATGTAGCAACTTCTAGTTATGTTATGGACGAGAAAAAACTTCGTGAAAATCTTGAAGTTTTAAAAATGGTACAAGATAAAACAGGTTGTCATATTTTACTTGCACAAAAAGCTTTTTCTATGTTTTATTTTTATCCTATGATTGGCAAATATCTAAAAGGTGCTACAGCAAGTGGTATTTTTGAAGCTAAATTAGCTCATGAATTCATGAAGGATAAAGAAAATCATATATTTTCTCCAGCATATAAAGAAAAAGATTTTGCTGAAATCGTGGAGATTTGCGACCATATAATTTTTAATTCTTTTAATCAATGGGAAAAATATAAAGATATAGCTTTAGCTAAAGGCAAGGAATGTGGTATTCGCATTAATCCAGAATGTTCTACACAAGAAGGACATGATATTTATGACCCATGTGCTAAAGGTTCTCGCTTAGGTGTTACACTTGATAATTTTGAACCAGAAAAGTTAGAAGGATTGAAAGGACTTCATTTCCATACACTTTGCGAACAAAACTCTGATGATTTAAAAACTACATTAGATGCTATTGAAGCAAAATTTGGCAAATATTTATATGATTTAAAATGGCTCAATTTTGGTGGTGGTCATCATATCACTCGTGAAGATTATGATATTGAGCTTTTAATAAATTGCATTAATCATATGAAAGAAAAATATGATTTAGAAATTTATTTAGAGCCTGGTGAAGCTGTGGCATTAAATGCAGGTTATTTAGTCAGTGAAGTCTTAGAGCTTATTCACAATGACATAGATATTGCAATTTTAGATACTTCTGCTGCTTGTCATATGCCTGATGTATTGGAAATGCCATATAGACCAAATGTAATTAATTCAGGAAAACCAAATGAAAAAGCATATACTTACCGTTTTGGTGGCCCTACTTGTCTTGCAGGTGATATCATAGGGGAATATTCTTTTGATAAACCTTTAAAAGTTGGCGATAAAATTATCTTCTGCGATATGGCTATTTATTCCATGGTAAAAAATAATACATTCAATGGTATGCCACTTCCAGATATTGCCGTTTTACATGAAGATGATACTATTGAAGTAGTAAAATCTTTTGGCTATGAAGATTTTAAAATGAGATTGTCTTAAATTATTAATCATAAATTTAGTTATATCTTATGATATTTAATGAAATAAAGATTATTTAAGTTGATTTATTTGGCTTAAATAATCTTTATTTTTGTTTGATTTATAGTCTAATATGGCAGTTAATTTGGCAACAATATTTTATAAACATGGCTTTTGCGGTATAATATCTTTATATTATTTGAATAAGGGAGGGTTATTATGTCGAAAAAAACACAGGCTACATTGGTTTTAGTCATCATGTTTTTGGGATTTATTGCTACATATAAATTAGATTCTTTTTGGGGCTTGTTGCTAAATCATGGATTTTTGGCTGCCTTAATCGGTGGTCTAGCGGATTGGTTTGCAGTTACAGCTCTATTTAGAAAACCACTGGGCTTTATCTCTTATCGTACGGAAATATTACCTCGTAATCGTGAACGCATCATGGACGAGATAGTAAAATTTATCGGTAGAGATTTATTAAATCCAGAATACATCATTAATAATATTAAAAATTATAATATGGCAATGATGGTAGTAGAGTACGCTCAAAAAGGTGGTAAAGAAAAAGCCAAAGTAGCATTAAAAGAATTAGTTATGCAGGTGATTAATTCACTTGATACGAGAAAAGTAGGTTATTCATTGGCAAGCGCCTTGAAGAGTCGTCGTAAGAATTTTAATATAGCAAGGATTATTATTCAATTTTTACTAGATTTTATCAAGACACCAGCAGGGGATAAATGCATAGACTATATTATAAAAATGGTCAGAGCTACAGTGCCTGAATTGTTGGTAAAGGATTTCATGCATAAACTAATTGACGATAATGTAAGCATTATCAAAGAAAAATATATAAAAGATAGTCAAAAACGTAGTTTTATGTTTGAAATGATGGATTTATCTAGTGAAAATTTGACACAGAAGTTAAATAAAAAATTGGATGAATATACTAATTTATTACTTGATTATGATAGTAAAGAACGTGAACATTTAAAAACTTTACTTGCAGAAAAAATAGAAATTCTAGGTAGTAGAAATGGCTATAAGCAAAAAGTTGCTCAATTAGAACATTACTTTTTCGTGAAGAATTTTGATTTTAGCGATAATTTAGTGTCTTTAATCGATAATTTCTGCCAAAATAGCGAAAATAGAGAACAATTATGGAAGCAAATTGAAGATTATATAGATAATCTTATTGCTAAATTGGCTGTAGATAATGAAATGCAGGCTAAATTAAATAAGTTTTTCATTAATACAATAACGAAGATAATTCAAAATAATTCACAATGGGGCTTAGATTATATCAAAGATGAATTGATGAAGTATTCACAGCAAGAATTTGTCGATTTAGTAGAAAAACGTGTTGGTGATGACCTTCAAATGATACGTATAAACGGTTCTGTAGTTGGTGCTATTGCCGGTATGGGATTATATGTAATATCCTTTGTTGTGGAAAGGATGTGCGGATAATGGATAGATTTAATAGAGCAGATAAAACATTATGTGTATTATTTGTTTGTTTTTTAGTAGTTTTAGCTTTAAGAACTTTATATCCACAATATATTATTTTTGAATTATTATTATTTTGCAGTGAAGCAAGTTTAGTTGGTGGTATTGCGGACTGGTTTGCAGTTACAGCTTTATTTAAAAAGCCACTAGGGTTTCCTTTTCATACAGCTATATTGCCAAGCCGTAGAGATGCTTTTATAAATTCTTGCGTGAGAATGTTGCAGACAGAATTTTTATCTAAGCGCAAAATTTATAGACGTATATGCAATGCTGATTTATTATCATGGGGTTTAAATTGGGCTAAAAATCCTGATAATAAAAAATATATATTAAATGAAGTTATGCAGTTTTTAGTGAAAAAAATCGCTGAAATAGATACTGCTAAAGTAGCACAAAAAAACAGTGAAAAAATAGCTCAGCTTATTTTAAAAGAGTCTATGGGTGATTTATCGCATAATTTAATGGGCGTATTGCTCAAAAGTGAAAATAGTCAGCTCGCTGTAGATAAAGGTATAAATTTCTTGAAAGGATATTTTTCAGGAAGAGAAGGAAAAGCAAGAATAGATGCTTTTCTTGAAAATTATCAAAAACAGTATGAAAGTGGTCTAGGCGGTCTGATGTTATCTTTGGCTTTAGCGACAAATACTTTAGACCCAGATGAATTGTCTTTGATAATTCATGAACGTATTTTAGATTTATTAGATGATGTCAGCGATAAAGATGGCGAATTATATGCAAATCTCATAAATTTATATGAAGAAGCTTTGATGAATATTCGCGATGATGAAAATTGGGTTGATAGCTTAAATACTTTGCGTGATAGTTTTGTGGAAATGGGTATTGTGGAAAAAATTCTACAAAATTCTTTGCGCAATTTTTGTGAATATCTATTAGCTAATAATAATAGAGAGAATAAGCTTTATCAGACGATAGAACAGATTTTAAGTGAAGAAATAGATAGATGTATTGAAAAATTAAATACAAATAATGAATTTAAATCAAAAATAAATCGTTTTGTATTAGATGTTGTTCATCGTAGTGCTTTAAAAGGTGAAGATGTAATCTTAGAATTAGCACGTAAATTTTTAGAAGGATTAACAGATAAGCAATTAAATGAGTTAGTATACGATAAAGTCGAAACAGATATGATATGGATACGTTTAAACGGCTCTATCGTTGGCGGTATCATAGGCTTTTTTGCTTTTTGGTTATTGCAATTAGTGAACAAATAGGAGGAATTAATTTTGCAACAGGCAGAAATTCCCAAGAGTATTAATAATTGGCTATTGATGTTAAGTCCTTATCAAGTTTTAGTTTTTTCTTTTTTAGGCTTAATATTAGTAGGTGCATTTTTATTGATGTTACCTATAGCATCTAATGATGGTAGCAGTCTATCATTTATAGATGCTTTATTTACTGCAACATCAGCTGTATGTGTTACTGGTTTAATTGTGGTGGATACTGGTCAATATTTTTCTACATTTGGGCAATTAGTAATTATTATGTTGATTCAAATTGGCGGTTTTGGTGTAATGACAATGACGACAGTATTTGCCTTGATTTTAGGAAAGCGTATTCAGCTTAGAAGTAGGTTAATAGCTCAAGAATCATTGAACAGGTTGACTGTTGGGGGCGTTGTAAAATTAATTAAATTATTGGTAAAGACCACTTTATGTATTGAATTTATAGGTGGCGTACTGCTATCTTTTCGCCTATATCCTGATTATGGATTACATGGGATATATATGGCGTTTTGGCATTCTATATCAGCGTTTTGTAATGCTGGTTTTGATATTTTTGGCGGTACTAATATTTTTAAATATAATACTGACCCTTTATTTTGTTTAGTTATCGCTTTTTTGATTATATTAGGCGGTATTGGTTATGGTGTAACGGTAGAACTTTACCAAAAACATAATTGGAAGATGTTTTCTTTGCATGCTAAAGTTGCTTTATTGACAACTTTGATTTTATTGGTAATTGGTACAATAGTATTGTTCTTTTTAGAATATAATAATGAAAATACGATTGGTAATTGGGATTGGTGGCATAAGTTAATAGGGACTTTCTTTTTATCTACAACTTCACGTACAGCAGGATATACTTTGATGGATACAGGAGCATTACATGAAGCTTCATTATTTTTTATCATCATATTGATGTTCTTAGGGGCATCTCCTGGTTCTACTGGTGGTGGGATAAAAACTACAACTTTTGCGATAATTTTTGCGACAGTTACCTCTATCATTCGTGGCAATGAAGAAGTTACATTGTTTAAAAGACGTATTGAACATGATTTGATTGTAAAATCTTTGGCTATTTTTTATATAGCAGCAGCTTTAGTAGTTTTAGGAACAATGTTTTTATGTTTAACAGAAGATTTTCCATTTATAAAAATATTATTTGAAGTTACATCGGCATTGGCTACTGTAGGTTTATCCACAGGGATTACTTCTAGTTTGACTGTTTATGGTAAGTCCATATTGGTTTTAATAATGTTTATTGGTCGTCTAGGCGTACTTACATTTTTGATGGCTATTGCTATGCGCAATCGAAAAACAGCTAAAATAGGATATCCTTCAGAGCGTATTGGGGTAGGTTGATTAATAAGTTTTAGGTTTAGATAAAATGATGAAATATATTAGAAAATTAAATCCATATCAGATTGTTTTATGTAGTTATGGAATAATAATATTGACTGGTACTATGTTGTTGATGTTGCCGATTACAGTGGTAGATATCGAGCCTTTGAGCTTTGTCGATGCATTATTTATGTCAGCGTCAGCAGTATGTGTATCGGGTGTTTCCATATTTAGTTTAGGTGATAATTTTTCTGTATTTGGGCAAATAATAATTATTATTTTGGTGCAAATTGGAGCTTTAGGAATTATGACTATCACTACTATTTTGGCAGTGGTGATGGGTAAACGCATTCAACTTCGAGATAGATTATTAATTCAAGAGTCATTGCAAAGATGGTCAGTGGCTGGAGTAGTGCGACTTGTAATCAGTATTGTGAAAATGACTGTTGCTTTTGAATTTATAGGTGGAGTTATTTTAACAATTATTTTCTGTCAAGATTATAGTGTAGGCACAGCTATTTATTTTGGTTTTTGGCATTCTGTATCGGCTTTTTGTAATGCAGGTTTTGATATTTTAGGTGGAAGTAATTTTGCAGATTATATTTTTCACCCATTTTTCAATCTAATATTATTGATAGAAGTTATTTGTGGCGGATTGGGTTTTGCTGTTTTATTAGATATCTATCAAAAGCGCAAATGGCAAAAATTGAGTATTAATAGTAAGCTTGTACTTGTTACTACTGGTTTTTTAATTCTTATCGGCAGTGTATTTATTTTTATTTTGGAATATGGAAATCAAAATACTTTAGGCGATTTAGGTTTATTTGATAAAGTGATGGTAAGTACATTCATGGCTTCGATGGCTAGAACATCAGGATTTTCAATGCTCGATATAGGCTCATTGACAGAACCTAGTTTATTGTTGATTATGTTTTTGATGTTTATTGGCGGTTCGCCAGCTTCAACAGGTGGCGGTATTAAAACTACTACTATAGCTGTTATCTTTGCAGCAATTTGGTCGCTCATTCGCGGTCGTGAAGATGTTGTTATCTTTGAGCGTACTGTACCACCGATTGTCATTTTCCGTGCAATGAGTATTTTCTTTGTCAGTGCGATTGTCGTATTTTTGATGTCAATGTTTTTATGTTTGACAGAAGATATTGCTTTGTCTAAAATCTTATTTGAGTCTGTATCTATGTTCGCTACTGTAGGTCTGCCTACAGGTACGATAAATGAAATGGATGCTTCTAGTAGAATTGTAATTATTTTTGTAATGTTGATGGGACGAATTGGTATTATTTCTTTTGCGATGGCACTTGTTATTCGTAAGAAGAAAAATAAAATTCGCTATCCTGAAGATAAATTTATTATTGGTTAAGGAGAATTTTTGCATGGGTCTTAGTGTTAAAATACCAGGTTCTTGTGGCGAGTTAGTACAAGGCATGATTGATGATATACCTTTTTTAGTTACTTGTCCTATTTCAATGTATACCAAGGCGAGTATAACAAAATATTTTTCCTATTTACCATATAAAGCTCGTTTGGCACGCAATAAAACGCTTGATTATCTGGGCACTAAATCTTATGCAAAATTTTGTTTGACTACAGAATTGTTGACAGGAAAGGGCATGGCTTCAAGTAGTGCAGATATTGCAAGTATTTGTCAGTTGACAGCTCTTTCTTGTAAACGGATATTATCTCAAGATGAAATATCAAAGATTGCAACAAGCATTGAGCCAACTGATGGTATTTTTTGTAAAGGCATTGTCAGATATAATCATTTAAATGGTCAAGCTTTAGAGCATTTAGGTTTAGCGCCAAAGATTAAGATACTGATGTTTGATTGTGGTGGTAAGGTCGATACTTTATCTTTTAATCGTCGCAAGAATTTAAAACGATTGTATCAAGAAAATGAAAATACAATTAAAGAAGCTTTAGATTATTTGCGTCTAGGCTTTAAAGAGAAAAATAATAGATATATCGGCAAAGCTTGCGTTATGAGTGCATATGCAAATCAAAAAATATTATATAAAAAGCAATTAGAAGATATCATGATAATATCCGAAGATTATCAGGCAATAGGTGTAAATGTTGCTCACAGTGGCACTGTCATTGGTGTATTATTTGATGATAATTGTGAGGAAAGTTTAATTGAAGAATGTAAACAAAAAATATTAAGTGAATGTTTTGATTTACATTATTTAAATTTAGTAAAAATGATTTCTGGTGGAATTATCATAGAAAGAGAGTAAATTATGCAAAAGTTTGAGCATGGCGGAGATTTAAAAAAAATAATGGCACAAGAAAATTTAGATAAAATCATAGATTTCAGTGCTAATATAAATCCATATGGATTATCTAAAAATATAAAAAAAGCGATTGTTGACCATATTGATGATATAATTCATTATCCAGAGCCAGATGCAAGAGAGCTTTGTGGTAAAATCGCCGAAAATTATGGTATCAGTGCAGATAAAATTATCGTAGGTAATGGCGCAGTAGAATTATTATATATACTTTGCCATATATTAAAGCCAAAAAATGCGTTGATTGTGTCTCCAGGTTTTAGCGAATATGAAAGAGCAGCTAAAGCTTCTGGAGCGAATATAAATTATGTAATGTTATCTGAAAAACAGGAATTTAATTCTCCTATGCGAGATTTAATTGTGAATATAAAAGGCAACGATATTTTATTTATCGGCAATCCTAATAATCCAACAGGTACGTTATTTACTGTAGAAGATATGGAGCTTTTGATTGAACATGCTGAAAATAATGGCTGTTTTGTAGTTGTTGATGAGTCTTTTATGGATTTTATCAAAACAAGTGAAGCTTTTTCCGTACTTCCTTTAGTGGAAAAATATCATAATTTATTTGTATTGCATTCTTTGACTAAATTTTATGCATTACCAGGACTTCGCTTAGGTTTTGCAGCTACAGACCATGAAGTTTTAGACCCACTTTATCAGGCAAAAGACCCATGGAATGTGAATGCTTTAGCACAGATTGCAGGTATGGTAGCTTTAGAGGATAAAGTATATCAGCGTCGCAGTAGAACATATACAAGAACAGAGATAAATTATCTTTATGAAGAGCTGGAAACTTTTGATAAGTTGAAGGTATATGAGCCAACTGTTAATTTTATTTTAGTGAATATAGAAAAAACAAAGATGACAGCTAATGAGTTAAAAGCAAAATTATTATCATATGGCATAGCTATTCGCAATTGTGAAAACTATCCAGGATTAAATGAGTATTTCGTGCGTTTTGCAGTGCGAACTCGTGAAGAAAATGATGAATTAATTGATGCTTTAACAGAGATTTTAGCTTAAAAAAAGTGTCTACTAAATTATATTTTGCCATGAAGATAAAATATAATAAGTAGACACTTTCTTTATTTTGTAGCATAAAGCGAATTTGCCTGGCGTGTTTTGATATTTAAATGTTGATAGAGATATTGATAAGCACTATGAACTTCTTGCGGTATATCTACATGAGCAATAAAATCTTTACCTTGAGGGCCATAACCATTGATATTATCTGTAAGACGAGGAATTTCTCCCATGAGTAGCTCAATATATTTATCAATATTCCACATTTGCCAGATTTTATTTTGTTCTAAACATAATTTATCATTTTGAACAGTGAAATGAACTTTATATGTGGCATAATTAATTAAAGCAGTATCACAAGGACAATATTTTCTAAAACCTGCGTCCATGCGATTTTGCATAGTAGCATCTTGCATAAAAATGATGGATTTGGGTTTTAAATCTAGATTTTTTAAAAGTGCTAGAGTATTAGTGATATTATTACCGCAGTTAGTGGATTTAGTTTCTAGTAAACAATCTGTGATATTGTATTTATTTTTTAAATAAAGGGCAAAGATTTCTGCTTCAGATTTAGTGGAGATATCTATATCGGCTAAAGATGATTGCATTTTTTGGCGGAGTGCTTCTGTAGTATGACCAGCACCGCCGACTAAAAGATAATTTTTAGCTATATTTTGTTGATGAGCTTTAGCAAATACATCAGCACCTTCAGGAATAGAACCACCGAATAAAATCAACAAATCGGCTTGATTTATTTTGTATTTTGCTTGTAATTCATCGGGAGATAGTGCAGTTAAATCTCTTTTAGCTAAAAAATCAATGAGAATATTTAAATTTTTGGCGATAAGTGTATTCATAAAATAACATTCCTTTAATAAGTAATATCTTCGTCAGGTTGTTGACCGTCGTGAGCTTGCCAAACACATTCTGTCATTTTGAAATCAGTAAATGTAGCTTTAAATGAAGAATTTTCTGGGCTACAAGCATAAATACCAAATTGGATATCACCAGAAGCTTCCCAAAGATGACATATGCGCATTTGATTATAATTTAGGCCATTAAGAGAATATTCTATGCGAAAATCGTCTTTTCGGCGACTTAATCTATACCAAATGGATTTTATAGAACTATCGATAACAGTTGTTGCCCAATCAGAATACCCTTTATTAGTAACAACACTACCCAAATGTTGAATATCTTCATTTTCATATTCAACGGAAGCTTTGAGCCAGTTTTCACTATCTAAATATAAGACGATGCCGCATTGGTCAAATCGGACTTTGCTATCAAAATCTGTCTTAACAGTAAATGAAAAGAATTCTTCACTTGTACTCATCTGTAGCACAGGAGCATTATCATTTCTGAAGTGATAATATGTTCTTTGCCATAAATCAGTATGAGGTGAAGTTATGATTTCGATTTTATCTTTAGTTATACTAAATGATAAAGGTTTACGAGTCCAATGTAGCTTATCTACATCAAAAAACATAGTAACATCTCCTTTATTTTGGTGTATATATATTATTTTAATTTTATATATGTATCTTGTGAAGACAAAAAAAACCGATAGGGAGAGAAACCTATCGGAGAGCAAAAACTTATATAACTTTATTGAGTTATGTATATAGTATAATCTGATTAGATTAAAATATGATTAAAGTACAGATTAAAAATAGATTAAATTTAAATTAAAATAAATATTATAATAAATAGATAATATCTTATAAGTATATTATTTTGATAGGAATTTTAGAAATGAGAAAAAAGAATAACTCTTGACATTGAGATATTGCTTTATTATAATGAAGACATCATAAAGATATATGTAAAAGTAATGCGAAAGACATGATTAAAGAATTATATGTTTACAGAGAGAGAAGTCGAGGCTGGAAACTTCTTAAGCATACTCTTTGATTACCACTTTCAAACTGCAAAGCTGAACTATAAATTTAGATTTATTTATTAAGTTTTGCCGGAGAAATTCCGTTATCATTTTTGAGTTGGTCATATTTTATGGCAAACAGGGTGGAACCGCGAACTACAAGCCTCGTCCCTAGTTTTGGGATGGAGGTTTTTTATTTTTTTAGGAGGTTAATAAAATGGCAAATATCACATTAAAAGATGGTGCTGTTCGTGAAGTAGCTGAAGGCACTACTGTTCTTGATTTTGTAAAATCCTTTAGTAATTCTTTAGCAAAAAAAGCTTTAGCTTGCAAAATTGATGGAGAAACTAAAGATTTAATGACTGTTATAGATGGAGATCATCAAGTAGAAATTTTAACTTTTGAAGATGAAGATGGTCGTTGGGCACTTCGTCATAGTGCTTCTCATATTTTAGCTCAAGCTGTAAAACGTCTTTATGGCGATAAAAATGTAAAACTTGCAATTGGTCCTGCAATTAACAATGGTTTTTACTATGATTTTGATATGGATCATCAGCTTAGCACTGAAGATTTAGCAAAAATCGAAAAAGAAATGAAAAAAATTGTTAAAGAAAATTTAGCAATTGTACGTAAAGAAGTTACTCGTCAGGAAGCACTTGATTTCTTCAATGCTGAAGGCGAAAGCTATAAAGTAGAATTAATTAATGATTTACCAGAAGATGCAATGATCACTATGTACAGCCAAGGTGAATTCACTGACCTTTGTGCAGGTCCACACGTAGTATCTACAGGTAAAGTAAAAGCTATTAAATTACAATCTGTTGCTGGTGCTTATTGGCGCGGTAGCGAAAAAAATAAAATGCTTCAACGTGTATATGGTACAGCATTTGAAAAACAAGCTGATTTAGATGCTTACTTAAAAATGCTTGAAGAAGCTGCTAAACGTGATCACCGCAAACTCGGTAAAGAACTCGATTTATTCAGCTTACATGAAGAAGGTCCAGGCTTCCCATTCTTCCATCCAAATGGTATGGTAATCAGAAACGAACTCATCAACTACTGGCGTGAAGTTCATCGTCAATTTGGTTATCAGGAAATTAAAACTCCAATGATTATGAACCGTAAACTTTGGGAAACTTCTGGTCACTGGGATCATTATAAAGAAAATATGTACTTCACAAAAATTGATGGTGAAGATTATGCGATTAAACCAATGAACTGCCCAGGTGGTATGCTTGTTTATTTAACACAGCAACACAGCTATCGTGATTTACCACTTCGCCTTGGTGAACTTGGTCTTGTACATCGTCATGAATTATCTGGTGCATTACATGGTTTAATGCGTGTACGTAACTTCACTCAAGATGATGCTCATATCTTTATGTTACCTAGCCAGATTGAAGATGAAATCCAAAGAGTTATTGACTTATTTGATAAAGTTTATAGCACATTTGGTTTAACTTATCATGCAGAACTCAGCACACGTCCTGAAGACTCCATGGGTTCTGATGAAGTTTGGGAAACTGCAACTAATGCACTCAGAAATGCACTTGAACATCGTGGTCTTAAATATGTTATTAACGAAGGCGATGGCGCTTTCTATGGTCCAAAAATCGACTTCCATTTAACTGATTCCATCGGTCGTACTTGGCAATGTGGTACAATTCAACTTGATATGTTAATGCCTGAAAAATTCGACCTCACTTATATCGGTGAAGATGGTCAGAAACATCGTCCAGTAATGATTCACCGTGTAGTATACGGAAGTATCGAACGCTTTATCGGTATTTTAATTGAAAACTATGCTGGTGCATTCCCAGTATGGCTCGCTCCTGTACAGGTTAAAATATTACCTATCAGCGATAAATATGTTGATTATGCTTATGAAATCAAACGCAAAATGTTTGACCTCGGCATTCGTGTAGAAGTTGATGACCGCAATGAAAAAATCGGTTACAAAATCCGTGAAGCTCAAGTTAAAAAAGTTCCATACAGCATTATCGTAGGTGAATCCGAATTAGAAAATAAAAATATTTCTGTTCGTAAACGTCGTGAAAAAGATACTGTTACTATGGATACTGATGAATTTATCAACAATCTTCTTGAAGAAATTAAAACAAAAGCTCAGTAATTAATAAAAATAAAAGCTCTTAATAATTTTTGCTATTAAGAGCTTTTTTATTTAAAATTTAATTATTTTATCCATTTACCACAAGCTTTATCTTGGCAGATTTTATTATTATCTACAACTAATTGACCACGTAAAAATGTTTTGATAGGCCAACCTTTGATTTTTCTACCAGCAAAAGCAGTTAGCGGTTGTTTGCTGTGAAGTTTTTCATTTTCAATAGTATCGACTTTATTCATATCAACAACTACAATATCGGCATCTTTACCAATCTCTAAATTACCTTTATTTGGTAAATTATAGATATCAGCTACATTTTTAGCCATGACTTTCACTAAGAAAGGTAAAGTGATATGACCATTATTTACTTCATTGAGCATTAATGGAAGCATAGTTTCTACACCGCACATGCCAGCAGGAATGGAGAATAAATCACCTTGTTTTTCACTGATGATATGTGGTGCATGGTCAGAAGCGATAAAATCTATAGTGCCATTTTTCAATCCTTGCCAAAGTGCAAGTCTATCTTCTTCATGTTTGATGACAGGATATACTTTCATCATTGGCCCTACACTATCATAATCTTTAGCAGATAAAAATAGATATTGTGGGCAAGTTTCAGCAGTTATATTTACACCATTAGCCTTTGCTTGAGCGACTGCTTCCATTCCCATTTTAGAAGTCAAATGAAGAATATGAAGTCTAGCACCAGTGGCTTTGGCAAGTAGACTAGCTGTTTGGATAGTCAAAGCTTCTGCTAGAGCTGGTCGAGATTGGATTAAAGCTTCGTAATCTTTTTTACCAGATTGTTGCAAGCGTTTAGTTAAAGTTTGAATTAATTCAATATTTTCAGCATGAATGGCGATTATTTTTCCTGTTTTTGCCATTTGTTCAAAAATTTCATAGACTTCACCGTCGCCAAGAGGTGGGATAATATCTTCATCTTTAGGATTGTAATTATAAATTAAAGCTTTTGTTTTGGCATTTATAGCATATCCCCAGAAGAATTTTACAGCACTAGCACCAGTTTCACAAAGTCTAGGTAAATCGCCAAGGTTGATTTCACCTAAAGAAAGACCCCAAATACCATAATCAGCAAAAGCTTTAGGAGCAAAATAATTTGCTTTTTGTAATAAATCTTGCTCATTTAAAACAGAAGGATTTGTATTGGGCATATCAAATACAGTAGTTACACCACTAGCAATAGCAGCTTGTGTGCCAGTTGTAAAGTCTTCCTTAGCAGTAGCTCCAGGGTCACGAAAATGACAATGCGTATCAATACAGCCAGGTAAAAGATACTTACCAGAAACATCATAAACCTCAGTAGCAGGCTTATCCGCTAAAGAAATCTCCACAATCTTTTCATCTTGTATATAAATATTTCCTAGATAGATTTCATTTTCATTAACAATAAAACCATTTTTTAAAGCTAAATCATACATAAAAAAATTATCCCTCCTAAGAATTATAAAATACATTTTTCCTTTATATAAAAAATAAACTATAACAAATAGCATAACATATTTTTAAAATGCTAAAAATAATAAAAATTACGTTAAAAATTCCGCAGATAAGATTTATAATTTAAGCAATAAATAGTATATATTATTTTCTTATATATGATATAAGAATAATATCAAACATATCCGCGTTAGCAGACTTTTACGGTATTGAATTTATTTAAATACTAAAATAACACGTAATATCTATTTTCCGCATTATAAAATTTTAATGGTAACTGTTAAGTTATTGAAAATAATTAGCACTGAATACGGTTTTAGTCTGAATGTTTGAGCAAAGCGAGTTTCTAAGCGTTGTATGAAGTGATAATTATTTTCAAAGTTAAAATTTTATCTGCGGTGGATTTCTTTTGTTACTTTTCTTTGTCCATAAAAGAAAAGTAATAATAACTTATTATAGCATAGTGGCAAGTATTAGAATATATTTTATGTTTAATCTCGTTATAGGGATATGTTATAATGATGACTTAAGTTTTAGTTAAATGGAGATGTTATTTTGAAAAATAAAGCTTATGTGTTGTTGTCTTTGGCTGGAATTTTATGGGGTTTTCAGCCTGTAGTGGTGAAATTCATTGTAGCGGAGATGAACCCACCTACTTTAGTATCTTTCCGATATTTATTACTTAGTGCTACTTTATTTTTATTGATGAAAATTACACATAAAAAAGATTTTATACCGCCCAAAAGTTGTTGGTTGCCACTTATAATTATGGGGATAACAGGCGTTAGTTTGAATAATGGTTCGCAATTTACAGGGCTACAATATTCTACAGTAGCTAATGCCACTTTAATTGCTGCTATGACGCCAGCTGTTACATCTTTATTAGCTTTTGTATTTTTGCGTGAAAGATTGGCTTTATTGCAATGGATTGGAATTATAATTTCAATATCAGGAACATTGTATTTAATCAGCAATGGAAATCTAGATATTATTTTACATATTTCATTTAATTTGGGAGATATATTATTTTTTGTAGCTCAATTAAGTTGGGCATTTTATTGTTTAATTAGCATTCGCGTGATGAAGAAAATGTCTGTATTATCTGTTACAGCATGGGCAGGAGTATTTGGTGCGATTTTTATTGCAATCTATGGTCATTTTACCTGTGGTTTGTATATACCAGATTTATCTATGAAAGCTATGGCTTCATTTGCATATATTGTATGGCTCGGTGGTGTAGGAGCAATGATATTTTGGAATATTGGTGTAAAAAATGTAGGCGCAAGTACAGCTTCTATATTTTTAAATATCATGCCTATTGTGGGGATTGTTACAGCTTCAATAACATTAAATGAAATAATTACTATGGAAGAATGTTTAGGAGCAGTAGTTATTTTATTAGGTGTATATATAACAACACATACAAAGCAAATTTTAGAAAAATTAAATTGGAAAAAGTAAAATAGATTAATGAAAATAAAATTATTTTTAGCTGAGAAATTTTGCGAAAAAATTAGTTATATAGTATTATGATTATAAAGTATAATGTGTAAAAAGTAGGAGGGTTTCTTTTGAAAAAGCTTGTAGTAACAGGAACAATTTTGCTCAACAAAGCAGTAAATGAAAATGTAAAACACATGGTTATCAAAGCTCCAGAAATTGCAAATCTTGCTGAACCTGGTCAGTTTGTTCATGTGAAGACTTTGCATAGTGAAAACTTTTTGCGTCGTCCATTCAGTATTGCAGATGTAGATAAAAACGAAGGTACAATCACTTTAATTTATCGTATTGTCGGTAAAGGTACAGATGAATATTCTAGATTAAAAGAAGGCGAAGAATTTAGTATTTTAGGTCCTATCGGTAATGGCTTCAAATTAAAAGAAGGTCGTCCATTGCTTGTAGGCGGTGGTGTAGGTATTGCTCCACTTATCTATTTATCTCGCTTACTCAAAGACCAAAAACCTATTTTACTTATCGGTGGTAAAAATAAAGATGAAGTATTCTGGGAAGAATATTTAAAAGAATATGCTAATAAAATTTATATCACAACAGATGATGGTTCTGTAGGATTTAAAGGTTTCACTATTCAATTAATGCCTGAAATCTTAAAAGAAAATAATATTGACGCTATTTATACTTGTGGTCCTAATATCATGATGGAAGGCGTGGCAAAACTTGCTTATGAACATGATATTGATTGCCAAGTATCATTAGAAAAACGCATGGCTTGCGGTATTGGCGTATGTCTTGGCTGTACTTTTGAAGGTAAACTCACTAAAAAACGTCGTAAAGTTTGCACAGAAGGCCCAGTTTTTGAAGCTAAGGAGGTATTTTAATGAATTTATCTGTAAAGATTGGTAATCTTGAATTAAAAAATCCTGTAATGGGAGCTTCAGGAACATTCGGATTTGGTAGAGAATATGAAGATTTTCTTGATGTAAATGAAATCGGTGCAATCGTTACTAAAGGCGTTACACCAAAACCTCGTGATGGTAATCCAGGCGTTAGAATTGCAGAAACTCCTTCTGGTATGCTCAACTGTATCGGTCTTGAAAATCCAGGGGTAGATGCTTTTATTTATGATATCTTACCAAAAATTAAAAAATATAATACTGCTGTTATCGTAAACATTTCCGCAGGTTCTGTAGAAGAATATGCTGAAATGGCATGGCGTTTGGATATTGACGGCGTAGATGCTGTAGAAGTAAATATTTCTTGTCCAAATGTAAAAGAAGGCGGTATCGTTTTTGGTACAGACCCAAAAGCAGCAGCTGCTGTAACTCATGCAGTAAAAACTCATACTAAAAAAACTGTAATTGTAAAACTTTCTCCAAATGTAACAGATATTGTGCAGATGGCAAAAGCAGTAGAAGAAGCTGGTGCAGATGCTATTTCCATGATTAATACATTGACTGGTATGGCAATAGATATCAATACAAGAAAACCATTACTTGGCAATATCACAGGTGGTCTTTCTGGCCCTGCTGTAAAACCTGTAGCACTTCGTATGGTATGGCAAGTAGCAAAAGCTGTAAACATTCCAATCATTGGTATGGGCGGTATTGCAAGTGCAGAAGATGCTATTGAATTTTTGCTTGCAGGTGCAACAGCAGTCGCAGTGGGAGCACATAACTTCATTGATCCATCAGCATTAAAAGTAATTGCAGATGGTATCGCTGAATATATGCAAAAACACAATATTGAAGATGTAAATGAACTTGTAGGAGCATTACAAGCTTAAATAAAAAATTACCAAGTGAATTTTTACTAAATAACCTATAAAGCTAAGAAATATAAGCTTTATAGGTTATTTTTTTATATAACTAATAAAAATCAAAATCAGCTGGTAAAATTTTTTTATATCCTTGAATAGCAAGATTTTAGAGACTATAATAAAAAAAGAAATATTAATAAATATAGGGATTAATAGAAACAAGAGTTGTATTTGAATTTATATGTTTTAATTGAACCGTCAAGCTCGCCACGATTAATAGAAACAAGAGTTGTATTTGAATCCGTCAACATACGTAACACCTTCCAGTTTCGCTTGATTAATAGAAACAAGAGTTGTATTTGAATTATGCGAATGTTAAAGCTAAAGCGTCGCCGTAGTGATTAATAGAAACAAGAGTTGTATTTGAATTAAATAAATCAGATGCTCAAGACGTATTTAAAAATTGATTAATAGAAACAAGAGTTGTATTTGAATGCATTTTAGACCAATATTCCGCAGAGTGTGCGTCTAGATTAATAGAAACAAGAGTTGTATTTGAATTTGTTTGTTTTCCTCCTGTTTTCTGGTGCGTACTAAGATTAATAGAAACAAGAGTTGTATTTGAATTACCATTTTGATACGATTTTCGTATCATTTTCTTTAGATTAATAGAAACAAGAGTTGTATTTGAATAGGTAAAGAAGAAACATAGTACGCTTCAATATTTCGATTAATAGAAACAAGAGTTGTATTTGAATTCGGTAAAATAAGCTGATATACTGTGTAATATCTGGATTAATAGAAACAAGAGTTGTATTTGAATACACCTTTACCGTATTTAAGGTCAATCACTGTTATGATTAATAGAAACAAGAGTTGTATTTGAATCGTGGAACACTATTTATTTATTTCTTTTTTTAAGGCGATTAATAGAAACAAGAGTTGTATTTGAATTATTACAGTGAGGGAATTAATGGACCAACCACCGATGATTAATAGAAACAAGAGTTGTATTTGAATCAAGTATTATTCCTGAAGGTGCAATGCTTGATGAAAGATTAATAGAAACAAGAGTTGTATTTGAATCCTGATTGAAGAAATTGTTTAAATCTGTGGTTATTTGATTAATAGAAACAAGAGTTGTATTTGAATTGGTAATTTGTTGGTATCAGACGGCGAACTTGTCGGATTAATAGAAACAAGAGTTGTATTTGAATTGCTCTTCGGAAGTTTCTTTTAATAGCTTTTGCCAGATTAATAGAAACAAGAGTTGTATTTGAATTGTAGCTGGGTTGAACGTGTTGCAGATAATGTATTGATTAATAGAAACAAGAGTTGTATTTGAATTTACTTGGAGATTTAAATGGAACATCATCATAAGAAGATTAATAGAAACAAGAGTTGTATTTGAATTAAAAATCTACGTGTAATTGCCACGCTAGATAATTAAGATTAATAGAAACAAGAGTTGTATTTGAATTTTAACCTCCAATTCTGTTTTACGCATTAACTCAGATTAATAGAAACAAGAGTTGTATTTGAATTAGAAAATGACGATATACTTAATATAGACTTTTACGGAGATTAATAGAAACAAGAGTTGTATTTGAATTCTGTTTTATCCTGACCGCATGGATCGTGATGAAACGATTAATAGAAACAAGAGTTGTATTTGAATAGTAAGACAAATAATGGGTGATTTAGGTGGCGATGATTAATAGAAACAATAGTTGTATTTGAATTTTGAAAAACTTGATTTACTGTTAAATAAAATGTTGATTAATAGAAACAAGAGTTGTATTTATAAAAAAACTTATTGACAGTGGATATAGTTTGTGATATATTAAGTTATGTTGTATTTGAGATGCAACGTATTCCACAAGAAGAAGTCACCACTTCTCACCTTATGGCGTGCTAGTCACTAGGGTTACTAATTAAAACAAAAACGTTTAACGTATATTTTAATTTGTAATATCAGAGGGTGACGTGCGTCATCCTCTTTTTTGTGTATATAATAAAAATAATATATAAATAATGAGGTGTTTTCTATTAGTAAAGAAACTTTAAGAATTAATGGCGAAATCCGCGCTAGAGAAGTTCGTGTGACAGATGCTCAGGGAGAACAGCTTGGTATTATGTCTACAAGAGATGCTCTTCGTAAAGCAGAAGAAGCTCATTTAGACTTAGTAGAAGTTGCTCCAAAAGCAAAACCACCTGTTTGCCGAATCATGGATTTCGGAAAATATCGCTATGAACAACAAAAACGTGAAAAAGAAGCGAAGAAAAAACAGAAGGTTATCAGTGTAAAAGAAGTAAAACTTCGTCCTGGTATTGAAACACACGATTTTAACTTCAAAGTTAAAAATGCTATGCGTTTTATTGCTGAAGGCAATAAAGTAAAAGCTACAATCATGTTCCGTGGCCGTGAGCTTTCTCATCCAGAAATGGGTAAAGAGCTTTTATTAAAGGTCGCTGAAGCAATGCAAGATGCTGTTACTGTTGAACGCGAACCTAAACTTGAAGGTAAAAATATGATTATGATTTTAGCACCTAAAGTGCAAACTAAAGGAGGAAACACTAATGCCAAAAATTAAAACTCGCAGAGCTGCAGCTAAACGTTTTACAGCTACTGGTTCTGGTGAATTCAAACGTAATAAAGCTTTCAAAAGCCACATTTTAGAAAAGAAATCACCAAAACGTAAACGTAATTTACGTAAAGCAGCTATTATCACTGCTGCTGATCATAAACGTGTAAGCAAAATGCTTCCATACGCTTAATTAATCATTTATTGTTGAAATTTAGGAGGGTAAATAATGCCAAGAGTAAAAAGTGGCGTAACCGCTCATGCACGTCATAAAAAAATCTTAAAATTAGCTAAAGGTTATAGAGGAGCTAGAAGCAAACAGTTCAAAAAAGCTAACGAACTCGTTATGAAAGCTCTTTACTATGCACGTAGAGACCGTCGTGCGAAAAAAGGTGAATTCCGTAAACTTTGGATCGCTCGTATCAATGCTGCTACTCGTGCAAACGGTATGTCCTACAGCCGTTTCATCTGCGGTTTAACAAAAGCAGGTGTTCAGGTTAACCGTAAAATGTTAGCTGACGTTGCTATCAACGATGCAGCTGCATTTGCTAAACTTGTTGAAGTTGCAAAAAGCAATCTCTAATATAAAAAATAAAAGCTGTTTCTAATTTCAGATTAGAGACAGCTTTTTTTGTTTGTTTAAATTTGTATGAAACTGACTAAACAAGTATACATTGTTTAAATATGTCAAATACTGTATAATAAATAAGAATGAATTTTATTTAGAGATAAATAAAAGTATTTAGGAGGATTATAAATGGCATTAGTTAATGAAAATTATCTAAAATTACAAGGTAGTTACCTTTTTGCTGAAATTGCACATCGTGTGCAGAAATTCAAAGCTGAAAATCCAGAAGCTGAAGTTATTAGCTTAGGTATCGGTGACGTTACATTACCATTACCACAAGTTAGTATCGAAGCTATGCATAAAGCTGTTGATGAAATGGCTAATAAAGAAACTTTCCGCGGTTATGGCCCTGAACAAGGTTATGCTTTTTTACGTGAAAAAATTCGTGATGTAATTTATAAATCTCGTGGTGTAGATATCGAAACTGATGAAATTTTTGTCAGCGATGGTGCAAAATCTGACTGCGGTAATATCCAAGAAATTTTTGGCGTAGATAATACTATTGCTATTACTGACCCTGTATATCCTGTATATCTCGATACAAATATCATGGCTGGTCGTACAGGTCTTGTAAAAGAAGATGGAACTTTTGAAGGTGTAGTATATATGCCATGTACTGCTGAAAATAACTTCACTCCAGAACTTCCAAAACAGCATGTAGACATGATTTATTTATGTAGCCCTAATAACCCAACTGGTACTACTTTATCCCGTGATGAATTAGCTAAATGGGTTAAATATGCTAAAGAAAATAAATCTATCATTTTATATGATGCAGCATATTCTTACTATATTACAGAAGAAGATGTACCTCATACAATTTATGAAATTGAAGGCGCAAAAGAAGTAGCTATTGAATTCCGTTCCTTCTCCAAAACAGCAGGTTTCACTGGTACTCGTTGCGGTTATATTGTATTACCAAAAGCTGTTAAAGGTTATACAAAAGATGGTAAAGAACAAGCTTTAAATCCTCTTTGGAATCGCCGTCATACAACTAAATTCAATGGTACACCTTATATTATTCAGCGTGGTGCAGAAGCTGTACTTACTGAAGAAGGACAAAAACAAGTAAAAGAAATGGTTGGCTACTACATGGAAAATGCAAAAATTATCCGTGAAGGTTTAGCAAGCCTTGGTCTTACTGTTTTCGGTGGTGTAAACTCCCCATATGTATGGCTCAAAGTTCCAGCAGGCATGACTTCTTGGGATTTCTTCGATAAACTTCTTCATGAAGCAAATATCGTAGGTACTCCAGGTTCTGGTTTTGGCCCATCTGGCGAAAATTATTTCCGTCTTACTGCATTTGGTAGCCGTGAAAATACATTAAAAGCTGTAGAACGTATTAAAACACAGTTAAAATTATAATGTAAATTTAAATATAAAAATGACCTTTAATAGTTATTTATGTCAACTGTTAAAGGTCATTTTGTCTTAATATAATAAAGTAAAAATTTATAGTATCGGAGTTCTTATGGAAATAAAAGAAGTTAAAGATAACAAAAAACAATTTCTTTCATTATTATTGTTGGCAGATGAACAAGAAAATATGATTGATAAATATATTGATAGAGGCATAATGTATGTATTAGATGATGAAGGAATAATAAAAGCAGAATGTATTATAACAGATGAACAAAATGGTGTATTGGAAATAAAAAATCTAGCTGTAAAACCTGAATATCAAAGAAAAGGTTATGGTAAAGTAATGATAGATTTTATTATCAAAAATTATAAAGAAAAATATTCTATATTACAAGTTGGAACAGGAGATAGTACATTAACTATTCCTTTTTATGAGCAATGTGGATTTATTCGTTCACATTACATAAAAAATTTTTTTATAGATAATTATGAACAACCAATATATGAAGATGGCATTCAATTAATAGATATGATATATTTACAAAGAAAATTAAAATAAATTTACAGTAAAGTAATAAATTATGAAAAATAATAGTAAAATATTTTTTATGTTAGTAATTTTGTCAGTAGCTATAAGCTGTTAGTAAGAATAAAACCATGATTATGAATTTAGCACCATTATTTGTAATGTGTTAAAAGCTTTAAAATCATGGTTTTGTTCTTTTTAAGAAAGAATTGGTAATGAAAGGTAAAGTTCTTTTGTTACTTTTCTTGTTTATGAAAGAAAAGTAAATATAAAATAGATAATTGTTCATTTCTGTAGTGATAAAGAAACGAACCAAAGAAATCACCCGCTCGCGCACTTTTTACTTTGTCAAAGATAAAAATATATCAACAACGTTCTAAATTCGCAAGGCTCAAACAGTAGAACTAAAAGCGTAGCTATATTTTTATCTTTGCCAATAGCTAATAGCTACCGTAAAAAGATGCTAAAATGCGGGAAATGGTTAGGTGTTATTAAAGATTTTCAATAACTAGCGTTACCATTAAAATTTTAAAATGCGGGAAAAGTTAGGTATTATTTATTGTTGTTCTTTTGGTGTTTTTATTGGTCATGAAAGAAAAGCAATCGGACTATACGAACATTTGTTGTAATAGTCCTTTTTTTATTTGTTGCCAGTGTTCTAGCTGGGCTTTTTTGTTATCAATTTTTTCATTTAGTTTATCAAAAAGATTTCCAATTTTATTTTGTTCTTCTATATTTGGTACATAAACATTTACTTTAGATAATTGGGGTGCGGTTAATTGAGGAACACCAGTTGATTCATTAAAAATATGAATAAAATTAATAGATTCTGTAAAAAATGTAAAATTAATATTTATATTAGGTATTAAAACTAATAAGCGTACAATAGGATAATAGAAAGGTTCTCTTGATAAAGCAAAACCAACATTAATACCTCTTCCAGTAACAGTAATACTAGGTTTATCAATTTTATATATATTAGAATATCCATATAGTCCATTATTAGTTAAAGCATTAGCATATACAGGATATTTGAACTCTATAGAATATTGTTCAGAAAAATTTTCTTTATTGATATCTCCACCTGCTTTTATAGTGAATAAATCGCCTAATTTTTTCTTTTTCCAATTAGGATAATTATTGCCGTTTTTATCTTTAAAGCGTAGTTTTTGGCTAAAGATTTGTTGTAGTAATCCTTTTTTCTGATTTTCTAGGCTAGTGATAGTATTTGCTAGGTTTTTTATTTTTTTATCTATTGTACTAAAAAAATTAGCAATTTTTTCTTGTTCGTGTAAAATTGGTATATTGAGTAAGATATTTTTACAAATATCTTGATTTAATTTTGGTTGAGCAGTACCTGTATTATATTTATTATAATTTAAACGTTCTAAGGCTTCACAAAGGAATTTATTTAAATATTGTGATTTTGTTTTTAAAACATGAGCATGATTATTTACCCAATATTTTCCAGTAGCTATATAACAAATAGGATAATTTCTATCTATAATATTCGCTCCGTCTTCACTTAATAAAACAAGTTCTTCATCAAAGATATAATTATTTATATAGTCAATAATACCAGAAGCACCATAATAAGGATATTTACCATGTATACGTTCACTTTGTTCTAATGGTTTTCTTTTATTATCTAAAAATTGAACAATATCACCTAATTTTTTCTTTTCCCATTGTGGATAATCATTGCCGTTATTATCTTTAAATCTTAATTTTGGTATATTCAATATATCAACCTCCAATCTTATATTTTTAAAACTAATTTAAACTTTTATTTTAAATTTGCTATTTGGTTGTATATAAGGTAATAAAATTAATTCGCTGTCTAATAATTTAGCAATGGTATTGATTTTATTATCTTTTTTTTGTGCATGGGTGATGATTTGCATTTCTCCTGCATAACGTGCATAAAGGGCATTATCTAAGGTGATAGAGCCTATTTCTCTAGGGGCGATATATTCAGGACAGATATATATTTGTTTGAATAATGCTCTGCTTTCTTGGGTGCGAATGGCTCCGTCTGCTTCATCTAGGCGAGCAGTGAAGGTGTTTTGTTGTAGGGTTTTTAGTATATCTTTATTTTGCGTTAATTTTTTTGCTTTTAATAAGATATATTCATCAGTTAAATTGGCTAATTCTTGGATTTCGTCTTCTGTAGGTAGGCTATCGCCGATAAAAATGGAGTCGATACCGAGTAATTTTAGATGTCGCATGGCAAGGCTAGCTGTTTGATAGCGGTGTATTTCTAATGTTGGCAAGCCTTTTTTGATTGGTGAGCGAGCTTTGTTATAGATAGGTATGAAAGCACCTACGGAAATATTATATTTATGAAGTAATTCGTTTTGTTGCTGTAATTTTTTTACGTTTAGACCTGTACCTTCACGAGGATAAAAGTTATGGAGTGCATCAATATGTTGGAAATCTGTTTGGTAATGATTTAATTCATCAAGAAATTCTTGAGTGATAGTTGAGGCATTGAATTGTAATTTTATATTTTGATGACTTAATTTGGCTATTTGCTTGGCACTGTAGCCAAAATCTAAGCGAAGTGTGGTTATGCCAAGAGTAGATAATTCTTGGATATTTAATGTATCTAAATTTAATAGAGCTAAAGTATTTGGCGATACATCACAGATTATTTCCATATTATATTTTTGTGTGAGTTTTAAAATTGTCTGTAAATCTTGTTGAAAATGGGAAATATCTGTTTCTGGTATATGAAATGAGGTAAAAATGCGATTGAGATTATATTTATGGGCTAGATGAATTAGATTTAAATTTTCTTCTAATGTATTATCTAAGCCAAGATAAATGGAAATGCCGTTTTGCAAAATATCACTCCTCGATAGGATCGTTAAAGCCGATTATTAATGTGGCGATAAAGCCGAAAATATAGGCTGTGAAAAGTCCGATTAGATAATAAAGCATTTTGTCTGTACTTGCTGTAAGTGGTAGACCAGATAAGCCAATGGAAGTAGCACCTACATGAAAAAATGCTTGCACTGCACCACCGAAAGCACCGCCGATACAAGCGGAGATAAATGGTTTGCCAAGTGGTAAGGTTACGCCGTAAATCAAAGGCTCGCCAATGCCCATGAAGCCGACAGGAAGGGCAGAAGCTATGGTTTGTTTTAGTTTTTGATTTTTAGTTTTTAGATATACAGCGATAGAAGCACCGACTTGCCCTGCGCCTGCCATGGCTAATATAGGTAAAAGGATAGTAACGCCGTATTGATTGAGCAGTTCGGCGTGAATAGGTGTGAGTCCTTGGTGAAGACCAGTCATAACGAGTGGCAAGAAGATACCGCCGATGATAAAGCCAGTGATAGCACCACCGGAATTAATTGCAGATGTTACAAGTACGCCGATAGTCTCAGCGATGATACCGCCGATAGGTTGTAAGATGAATAGAGCAGGGAAGGTGGCGATTAAAATTACAAGTAGTGGCGTTAAGAATAAATCTAAAATTTTCGGCACGATTTTGTGCAATTTGTTTTCTAACCATGAGGAAAAAGCTACCACTAATAAGACGGCAACGATACCACCACGACCTGCTAGTAAATCTATATTAAATAGGCTGATATTGTTGAGCATTGGGTGTGTGATAATGGCTGCCATAGTACCGCCGAGCATAGGAGAAGCATGGAATTCTTTGGCGGTGTTGATGCCAACAAAGATATTTAAGCCGAAAAATACAGCATTTCCTGCTATTTGTAAAACTTGGATTGCAGGATAGCTGGTGATAGTAGGGTCGATTTTGAAGGCGATATTTAATAATCCTGTGATTAAACCGCAAGCGATAAATGCAGGTATAAGTGGCATGAAGATATTAGAAATGCGTTTTAATAATAATTTAAAAGGTGTAGCATTTTTTTTGCGGATTTGTTGATGAAGTTCTTCGGCATTGCCAAATTGTTTTTGATTGTTATTTGTATCTTGATTTGTATTTTGAGCATTAGTTTCAAGATTTTTATTTGCATATAATTTTTTGAATTCAGAAGTTACTTCATTTACTTTTCCAGGGCCTAAGATGATTTGTAGTTCATTGTCATTTAAGTTTACGCCTAAGACATTGGGAATATTTTTTAATTCTTTTAAGGGTAAATTAGCGATATCTTCTGTGTTTAATTGTAAGCGAAGTCTAGTCATACAATTAGTTATTTTTAAGATAGAAAATGACTTCATAAGTTCATAGATAGCAAAAGCTGTTTGTTGTAAATTCATAGAAACCTCGCAATTATTTTTTCATACTATTTAATGATTTGGAGATAAAACCTTCATTATTATTTAAGCTAGAGAGTGCTTCTTCATAGGAAATATTGGCAAGTAGCATTAAAATTGCAGGTTTTACTTTGCCTTGAGTGATGGCTAAAGTATCAATAGCAGTTTGTCGGTCGCAATTAGTAGCTTCCATCAATATGCGTCTTGCTCTTTCTTCGAGTTTTTTATTAGATGATTTTACATCAACCATTAAATTACTATAGACTTTGCCCAATTTTATCATGGTGCAAGTGGAGAGCATATTTAAAATCATTTTTTGGGCAGTACCTGCTTTCATGCGTGTGCTACCTGTGATTGCTTCTGGGCCAGTCAAAGCTTCGATAGCAATTTTGGCATGAGAGCTGATTTCACTATTACTAGTGCAACTGATGGCGATAGTCAAGGCATTTATGCTATTGGCAAAATCTAGTCCACCGATTACATAAGGAGTTCTACCACTGGCTGCGATACCGACAACACAGTCTTTGGCGGATAAATTTTTTGCTTGTAAATCTTCTTGAGCAAGAGTCAAAGAATCTTCTGCACCTTCTTGGGCTTTGAAGATTGCATTATAACCACCTGCGATAATTCCCTGTACCATTTCAGGGTCAGTGCTATAAGTTGGTGGACATTCCACAGCGTCTAAGATGCCAAGTCTACCTGATGTGCCAGCACCGATATAAAATAAGCGTCCGCCATCTTTGAGGCGAGATGTGATTTCATCAATAGCCATAGCAATCTGTGGCAATACATTACGGATAGCGATAGCTACGCGTTTGTCTTCTTCGTTTAAAAGCATACACATTTCCAAAGTGGATACATTATCAATATTTAATGTATAAGGATTGCGTTTTTCAGTTAAGAGATTGTTTAAATTTATCATAAATAAAAGATACTCCTTTAAAAATATTTAATACATTTTTTCATTATAGATAATGGCTTTTTTATTGGCAAGGATAAGCTAGAAATTTTTAATTAATTTTAAATAATATTTTAAGTATAATTTAATTTTCTCATGATATATTTAATATATAAGATGTACATAAATAAAAAAAGATGTATAAAAGGTTGTGTAAATATGTTAAAATTAATTAAAGGACGTTTAAAAAATTTTATAGGAATAATAGCCCTAGCATGTTTTTTGTGTAGCCCTGTGAGTTATGCTGTACAATTATCCACAGTAAGTGCAGCTCCTCGTCATGAAGAAAGACATGATCCACCACCTCCTCCACCAAAACATGATAGACACGATAAAGATGATGATAATGATTACGATAAAGGAGATATCACAACTGCCGTGTTAATTGGTGGCGTAATTGGTGCAGTAATTGCTAAAAATACTTGATGTTTAATTTAATATGTATATAACTTTTAGATAGGGAGGATAGCAAAATGAAAGAATTATTTTCTAAGCGAGCGAAAAAAATTATAACAACTGTATCATTATCTTGTTTCTTATGCAGTCCAGTGAGTTATGTTTGTAGTATGAATCAAGCTTCAGCAGCAGCTTTGAATACAAATGTTGCTTATGAACAGCAATTCAATACAGTCGGCTTTGATAAAGATGATCATTGGAATAGGGGTCGCTCTGATGAGGATAAGGATTGGAAAAAACCACCTCCACCTCGCGATGATGACAGAGATGATAAGCGACCACCTCGTCATGATAGAGACGATGATGATTGGACTCCACCACCACCTCGTCATGATGATGATGACGATGATTGGGATAGAGATAGACCTCCACGTCATGACCGTGACGATAGAGATGACCGCGATGATGATAGCGACAAAGATTATGATAAAGGCGATATCACAGCTGCAGTATTAATCGGCGGTGTAATCGGTGCTATCATTGCTAAAAACACTTAATAATATTATTAAATGATTTGAAAATTAAATATCTCAAAATAAATATGTAAAAAAATAAAAGGTAGATTAAATATATGAATTAATCTACCTTTTTGTTTTTTATTATTTATATTTTAGATTTTAATTAAAAAGTGTATTCCATACCCATGAGTACAGTTCTACCAGGAGCAGGGCAATTTCCATCTAAGAAAGAGCCGATAGTTTCATAAGATACATTGGTGATATTGGCTAATTTCAGATATGTTGACCATTGGTCATTGATTTTATAATTGAGATTAGCGTCAAGTATATAATAATTGCTATCGCTATAATAATTTGTATCTCTACCAGATACAGCATTTAGTAGAATATTATTATGCCATGTATCATCATGATAACTAAAGCGAAGTTTATAGCTACTTGGAGCTATTGCATTGACATCAGTTTGATTGCCGTTACCATCAGCAAAATCAGTATGTGCGATTGTACGAGTATAAGCAAGCGACATATCGTATTTTGGACTGAAAATTTTATTATATTCTAATTGGAAACCGCGTTTTTTCTGATTTTCAAAATTTACAGCATGGAATTTATTATGTTCATATCTCCAGCCCAATGGATCATCTATATTTTCTAGGAAAGCATTGAAATTGATATTGCTTGTAGGATTTAATTTATAGCGTACACCTAGACTGCCTTTATAACCTGTCTCTGGTCGCAAATTAGGATTTCCTTGAATATGAGCATTATTAAAATATAAATCATCTAAAAATGGTGTAGCATAAATTTGACTCAAAGAAGCATAGATAACAGTATTTTCATCAGCTTTATAATCTAAAGCACCATTAGAAACGTATTTTCCACCGAATTCACTATTATTATTGTAAGCAGATGTTCCAGTTAGTGTTAATTTATCAAAACGGCGAGTGCTTTGTAAATAAACGGAAAAATTATCCATAGATTTATTATAATTGCCACTGAAAATATTATTGTAATCATTGTTGATATTATCAACTTCATCTTTGCGATAAGTAAGTCCCGCAGAAATAGTATGGTCTTTGCTGATTTTCCAAGCATCATGCCAATCAATACCTTGAGTAGTGTTTTCCCAGCGACTATAAGTTTTTTCATCTTCTTGATTGATGAAGCCAGTAGGGATATAGCTATCTCCTTGAGTATAATAGTGATAAATTGCTAAAAATGCTGGAGTCTCAGTATTTTCTTTATAATTATAAGTGAGTGCGAAATGATTGATTAATTTTTCATAATTATAATCCTGTGGATAACTTTTGGATATCCAAGTGCCTGTATCGTTGCTTAGATGACCATAGTCAAAAGTTAAAGAAGTGTTATCGGTCAATTTCTTATCAATGCGATAAGCCATTTCACGGCGATTGTTGTCGGAATTTGGCATTTCATGAGTGTGGTCATCTGTACCTTTATATTTCATATAATCGACATTATCAAAGCCACCAGTAGCTACCCATGACCAATCATCTAAGCTACCACTTGTTATGGCTTTAACTTTCCAAGAGCCGTGTTCACCAGCAGCTAAATCAACTGTTGTTTCACGTTTATCGCCTTTTTTAGTAACGATATTGATAGCCCCAGCAGGAGTATCATAATTTAGATATGTAGAACCAACTGCACCATGAAGAATGTCAATGCGTTCTACATTCATTATAGATGGCAATAAATCTAAATCATAAGATGCACGACCGCTCATGATACCTTTATTCATATTCATGCGACGACCATCAACGAAGATAGCTACTCTATCATCTCCATCAATGCGTACTACCATATGAGAAGTATTAAGTGAGCCTGAATTTACAGTTACACCATTAGCATAAGAAAGAGCTTCTGCTAGATTTTTATAGTGATTATCATGTATTTGTTCTTTAGTGATAATTGTAGTGTAATTAGGTGAAGCAATGAGATTATTATTTTCAACTAAGCTATGAGCATTAGGTGTTTCATTGGCAAATGTAGTAGGCATAAAACAACCAAATGCACTAAGTGCTAATAAAAGAGAAAGAGATTTTTTAGAATACATAAGTTATGCTCCTTAATTAGAATTTTTGTCGTTGGATTTTGTAATAAAGATAAAGGGCAATAAAATATAAACATATTTTTTGCAAAAGACAACTAAAAAGAAAAATTAAACGTAGACGAATATTTTTGATAAATAAAGATATTTTATTGTAAAGCAAAGCGATAAGAAATAAAAATATATTCATTTTAGTTGTTCGTTGTTGGATTATATCATATAGACGAATGAGAATATTAGTAACTGATTTACCGATTAAAGTACCTAGCTGTGAAGTCAATAAACTCAATGTAGCAATGATAATCAAGCTGATGTCTATACCGATAAAATAAATAGTACTGATACCAAGTAATGGGATAATGATTAAGAATAATATTTTTATCAATAATACGTTAAAAAATACCATTAATAGATTGCGAAATAGACGCCTAGCTAATCTAGCATGAGTAATGATGAATTTATGAAATCGCGAGAAAGCTTGTCGCAAGGGGAATAAAGACCTGATAAATAAGCGTATATCTTTTAAGCGTTGACGTAAGTAATCAAATATCTGTAAAAATAATTGGCGTAAGTCATGTGGCAAACTGCGTAAGATATTATAAAAATTGCTAGGTGAAAAATTCAACAAAAATGATTTGATAAAACGCATAATATCATTGGTTGAAGGTATTATGGTATAAAAATTAGTAGCGAGTTGTTTTACAGATGAGAGGATATCTTTTAGTGAATTAAGCGATAGATTTAAATTCATCAAATGTTGAATGAAGTTGCTGAGTGGTAAAGGTAAGACTGTGAAAAACAAACAAATAATGACACCGAAAAAACGAAAAATAATGATGAGTAAAAAATGACGTAAAAATAAAAATGGTTTTCGTTTAAAGGCACGAAAGCGTAATTTAAATTTTTTTTGTTGTTTGCGTAAAATCATATAGATACCCTAAAAATGTGTTTTTTTATAGTATATAATTTTTAGAACTAGATTATCAAGGAATTATAGGGAAAGATATATAAAAAAAGACTATATTTAAACTAAGAGAAATTTTTAGTCTAAATATAGTCTTTAATTTTAGGAATTTAAAACTTCATTTATGGAAGTATGGCAAATAGAGATAGCTTTGTCTAATGTTTGTTTATTAATATTTAATGGAGGATTGAAATATAATACATCACCTAAAGGGCGAAGTAATAAACCTTTTTGGAGGGCATTTTTATATATTTGATAACCAAGTCGTTTTTTGCTGTCAAAAGCTTCTTTTGTATCTTTATCTTTTACAAGTTCAATGGCATTTATCAAGCCTAAATGGCGGATTTCACCGACATTTTGATGATTTAAGAAAGTTGCTTGTAATTTTTCATGGAGATATTTTGCCGTATCTTGAGCTTTAGCTAAAATATTTTCTTCACGCAAGATTTTTTGTACAGCTAAAGCAGCACTACAGCCTAATGGATTGCCACTATAAGTATGGCTGTGCATAAACGTTTTGCCTTCATTATAATCTGCATAAAAAGCATCATAGATTTTTTGTGTAGTTATAGTTATCGCCATTGGCATATAGCCACCTGTCAAGCCTTTGGAAATAGTCATGATATCAGGTGAAACATTTGTATAATCAAAAGCAAACATTTTACCTGTGCGACCAAAGCCAGTTGCGATTTCATCAGCGATTAATAATACATTATATTCATCACAGAGTTTGCGAAGTTTTTCTAAATAAAGTGGCGGATAAATTCGCATACCAGCACTACCTTGAATGAGTGGTTCAACGATGACAGCTGCTAATTCATTGCCATATTTAGCGAAATCTTCTTCGGCATGAACGAAACATTCACATTTACAAGTTTCACGATTTTGATGATAAGGGCAACGATAACAATCTGGTGCTGATGTATGTACAGCATTCATGAGCATTGGTTTGTAGATTTTTGCATATAAATCCATGCTACCTACGGATAAAGCACCGATTGTTTCACCGTGATAACCTTCAGATAAACACATAAAACGCTGTTTTTGCGGATTGCCTGTTTGATAATGGTATTGGAAAGCCATCTTTAAAGCACATTCTACAGAAGCAGAGCCATTATCACTGAAATTGAATTTGCATAAACCTTTAGGCACGACTTTAATCAATTCCTGACAAAGTTTGATAGCTGGCTTATGTGAAAGATTGGCAAAAATAACATGTTCTAGATTATCTAATTGATTTTTGATAGCTTCATTAATTTTAGGATTGGCATGTCCTAAGAGATTGCACCACCATGAGCTGATGATGTCGATATATTCTTTACCATTGATATCATAAAGATAAGAACCTTTTCCATGGTCGATAACGATAGGTTTTAATTCTTCATAATCTTTCATCTGTGAGCAAGGGTGCCAGATATATTTTAAATCTTCATCTATCCAATTAATATTACACATAAAATCAATCCATTTCTTTTGAATTTAATATTTAATTGTAGTTAGTTTTTAATTATAAATATAAACTTGCTAAAAATTTTGCATCAATATCGATATCTTTATCATTTGGTTTTACTAAAGCTATGACAGGAATATCAGTTAAATCTTCAATCATTTTGATATTATCTTCTTGCATAATGCCACCAGTGTAATTATTTAAAATAATTCCCTGTACTTTAATATTTTGATGTTTTAAATATTCCACTGTTAACACTACAGAATTTATCGTACCAAGACCAGCATCAGCGATAATCAATGTTGGGAGATGTAGCCATTTTACGATATCTGTGAGAAAATATTTAGCTTTATCATCATAGCGAATAGGGCAGATTATACCACCACTGCCTTCAACTGTTACATAATCATAATTTTTTTGTACAGTAGCATAATCGGAAATTACAGTATCTTTTTCTACAGGATTGCCTTCGATTTTAGCAGCTAGATGAGGAGATACAGCATTTTTATATAGATAAGATAATAGAGTTTGCTCATCTTGATGGATATTGGCAATGCGATTGACAAAGCCAGCATCACTTTCAGCAATATTATCAGCACCACTTAAAGCTGCTTTATAATAGCCAGCATTGAAATTAGCTTCGCGAAGTTTTTTTACTAATAAGGCAGTAACATAAGTTTTGCCGATATCAGTACCAGTTGCAGTAATAAAAATACCTTTACTCATAAGACATCTCTTTTCTAAATAATTTATTTATAATGTTTTAAATTAGGTATTAATTTTTTACCTAATATGGCAGCGAGAATGCAAAGAACTATATCGCCAGGAACAGCTAATAAGAAACAATATAAAACTACAGGCCAAATGCCGATAGGAGTGTTTAAATAAAAATTATTGATGATATATACATATACCATACCAAAGGCATAGACGATTAAAAGATTGAGGAAGTTAACGCATAATAGATAAATGAAAGATAATTTAGTGCGATTTTGTGTGAGATAGCCAGCGACATAAGCACCAAAGGCAAAACCAATTAGATAACCAAAAGTTGGCTGAAAAATATATCCAGGTCCACCACCTTCAGTGAAAATAGGAATACCGATTAAGCCAATGATTATATAAACACAGACACTGACAAAACCAAGATTAGCTCCTAAAAGAAGTCCAGCTAAAGTAGTAAATAATAATTGCAAAGTAAAAGGACAAACTGGAACAGGAACTTTAATAAAAGCACCAATTGCGATTAAAGCTACGAATAAAGCCGATAAAATCATACTTTTCGTGGATAAGATTTCTTTTTTCTTTGTTAATATCATAAAAATCCCTCTCATTTAATTATTTGTTAAGCAGTTCATTTTTTATATCAATTTTTATACCAATAAAGAAGATGAACATATAAACAATAATTTATTGTTATTAAATCATATATGCATATAATTGTCAACCTTTAAAAATATTTAGTTAACTATAAGAACAAAAAAAACAGCCAATTAATATTGACTGTTTTTAAGATGGGGATAAATTAGTTTTGCTTGACAGGATAAAATCTTTATCATATGCTTTACTTAGCCTAGGTCTGTGCAATGATTAGGCTTTAAGTCACTATGAAACGGCAATTTCATGGTGGCTTTTTTATTTATATTAAGCATAAGTATCTGTCCTATCTATATAGTTTTAATAATATAATTATTAACCTCTAGTTTTACCACCAGCAACGTTGAATGTTACACCATGTACATAAGAAGCACGATGACTACTTAAGAACATAACCATATCAGCAACTTCTGTTAATTTTCCATCACGTCCAAGTGGAGTTGTTTTTGTATTTGTATATCCAGCACGTAACTGTTCTACAGTGATACCACGAGTATAAGCTAAAGATTCTTCATAAGCTAATGTTCTAAGACCTGTAGCTTCTAAGATACCAGGAGCTACGCCAACAACGCGAACATGATGTTTACCTAATTCTTTAGCCCAAGAGCGAGTGAAAGAGTTAACAGCATTTTTAGTTGCAGCATAGATGCTCTGACCTTCAGAACCTTCAAGACCACTTTCAGAAGACATATTGATGATAACGCCTTCGCCATTTTTTATGAATTCATGTCCTAAAGCTTGTGCACAAAGATAAACACCTTTGATATTTACAGCAGAAACTTTATCAAAAACATTTTCATCTAATTCATATTTACCATATGGATCATCTTTATCTACTAAAAGACGAGGAATATTGATACCAGCATTATTTACGAGGATATCTAATTTACCGAATTTTGCTTTACCAGCTTCTACCATAGCTTTTACGCTATCAGCTTTAGTAACATCAGTAGGAACATAGAGGAATTCTCCACTGCCTTCATGTAAATCATATTCAGGAGTTTGTGGGTTCATATCACAAACAACAACATTTGCACCATTATCTAAGAATGCTTGAACTACAGCTTTACCAATGCCAGAAGCACCACCAGTAACAACAGCTGTTTTACCTTCAAGGGCTAACCATGACATATAAAATCACTCCAATTTATATAATTTTGTTATTATTATTTATTATGCTTTGAAGATAGCTATTTCAGAGCCAACTGAAGGAAGGCTAACTGCTTTATCTTCAAGATAGAGACTACCTTCTAAGGATTCGCCTTCTTCATTATTATTGAAACGAAGAGCGATATGACCTAAATCTTTAAGATTTTTTTGAACTTCACAGCCTACTTCTACAATTTTGTATTCAGTATCGTTGATTTTTAAAATATCGCCAACTTTTACAGTATCAGTTAATTCATTACCAGTATGAAGTACGCAGAATTCAGCGAGTTCAGCAGGAGCATTTTCGTTGAAGAGAATAATCATTTTTTCACCGATAAAATCTTCTGCCATATGACCTAAATCTTTAACAATAGTAGAATATATTTTTTTCATAATAAGATAATCTCCTTGTATTGATTATTAATAAATTAGCTTTCGTATAAACCGAAGCTAGCGAGCCATGCTAAAACAACATTGATTGGACCTGTGATAAAACGAGAATATAATACAGAAGGAACACCAACTTCAACAGTTTGAGGTTCAGCTTCAGCAAGACCTAAACCAACAGGGATAAAGTCGCAAGCAGCCTGAGCGTTGATAGCGAATAATGCAGGGAGTGCAAGACTAGGAGGAATATTACCTTTACCGATTTCAACACCGATTAATACACCGATAACTTGAGCGATAACAGCGCCAGGGCCGAGGAATGGAGAAAGGAATGGGAAGGAACAAATTAATGCTAAGATAACAAGACCGATTACAGAGCCTGCAAGAGGTGTAAGTACATGAGCGATGATATCACCGATACCGCTTGCTAAGATTACCCCGATGAGCATGGAAACGAATGCCATGAAAGGTAAGATAGTTTTTAAGATTGTTTCAATAGTATCACGACCAGCTTGATATAAAGTAGCTGTGATATATCCCATGAATTTACCAACTTTAGCCATAAAGCCTACATCAGTTTGTTCAGTGATTTTTTTGCTTGTATCGTAAGTAGATTTTTTTGGTTCTTCTGCAGGAGCTTGTGCAACTTTTGGAGCATTAGCAGCATCTTCAGCGGAAGCATAAGAGATACAATTTTCTTTTACTGCGGATACATAAATATCTTCTGTGATATATTTAGCCATAGGGCCGCTTGCACCAGTTGGATTTAAGTTGATTGTGTAGATGCGTTTTTTAGGATAAATACCGCAACGAAGTGTACCGCCACAGTCAATGATTACGCAGAGAATTTCATCATCAGGAACACTAGTTTTGAAACCATCAACAAGTTCGCAACCTGTTAATTCTGCGATTTTTTGAGATACAGGAGAAATAACCCCACCTGTAATATTAACAACTTTATTCTTTTTATCATCTGGTTTTAATACAAGAGGTCCGCCAAATCCGCCAGCACCAGCATTAACAATAACATCTTTATATTGAGCCATGATAAATATCTCCTTTATTTTATATACGAATTAAATTTGCTTGATAAAAATTAATGAGTAGTTTTTACTTTATCACTTAAAACTACGCCCTGTTGTTTAGATACATAAGCAGTAGTGAAGTCAGTGACAACGCCTCCGATGAAGTTGATTAAAATACCGATTAAGAAATAGCGAAGAGCTAAGTCTACTGTAGATAAACCAAGTTGAGTAATACCATTAGCAACACCTAAGAATACGAACAATTCACCAGGATTTACGTGTGGGAACAAACCATTTAATGTATGGCAAGAACGAGAAGCTGCTGCATAATAAGATGGTTTGTATCTTTCTGGCATGAATTTACCAAGAGATAAAGTCATTGGATTACAGAAGAAGAATGTACCAATAACAGGTAAAATCATGTAACGAGAAATAACATTACCAGCACAGAGATGAGCGAATTTTTCAACTTTATCAGTGCCGACAAAGAGAATAATTGCATTCATTGCTACCAATAAGCAGATGAGGGTAGGAACGATACCAGAAACAAGACCGATGAACGTTTCGCCACCTTTGTTAAACATACCAATAAAACCTTGAGCTAGTAGTACTAAAGTGTCCATAAATATTCTCTCCTTTAATTTAGAATTTTTTGATTATTGTGATGCATTTTCAATGCATGTGGACGCTTCTTTTTGTTGTTTTGTATATTGTTTATATTCTTCAACGGCAGATAAGATGGCAGAGCTTGTTTGTTTGTCAAAGTTTTGGCAGTCTTTTTCAGTGATTTCTGGAAGGTAATATCCATTTAATTCATTGAAATCTTTAAATCTAGCAAAACTTGTTACACCTTGTAGTTTTTTTCCGGTGATGATTTTACAGTCATCATCTATACATAAGAGTAACAGACAACCTGCTTTAAATCTGCCTCTGGCCTTGCCGATTGCGACTCGGCCAGATTGACGAAGATTTTTTAATTCCTTATTAAATTTTTTTAATTGGTAAATATTTAATAAACCTTGGAGAAGCCACATTACTATACCTAATACAATAAATGTCCAGAACATGAGAGCTTTCCTCCTTTTTATTTATCAACTGTTAAAATTAAGTAATTTTTTTGCAGTGCTTTCATCAGTGATTAAAATATTGATTAATTTTCCTTTTAATGCACTATAGATAGCTGGAACTTTTTCGTCAGAAGCTGCAACTCCGATTACATATTTGACTTTATGTAATTGAGAAAAAGGTATGGAGATTGTCCTATCTACAACTTCAGTTGGTACTTCGTTACCATTTTTATCATAAAAACGAGTGCAAGTTTCACCGATGATACGATTACCAAAGGAAGAAGTGATGTATTCTGATTTTAGTCCATCAGTCCAAATTACGTTGGAAGCAGATGTAGGAGAACCAATACCTAAAAAGGCTACATCTAATTTATCCCATAAGTCTTGAATTCTTAAATAATTAGTATCATTTATAATTGCTTTTTTTGTTTCTGTATTTTTCGTTATAGCTGGAGCATAAAGATAATGGCTTCTAGCTTGGAACGCATTTGCGACCTTGTAACAAATTGTATTTACATGAAGGTCAACATCTAAGCTTTCAGAACCACCAACCAAAGGTACGAAATCAGCATCAACAGCTGGGAAATTTTCGATAGCTGCTTGATAGCCAATAGCCCCCATGGAACGACCCCAATTAAAGCCGATTACCATTTTGTCCTTGATTAGACGTTTTAATAGATTTAGTCCGGCTTTACCCAAATTGGAATAAACTTCATCTTTATTTTCACTAGATGGGACGATATAGACTTCTTTTAAATTAAACTTTTCTTCTAACTGAGATTCAATTGTTTCAAAATTGTCTTGAGCTATGAAGATTTTTACAATACCAGTTTCTTTTGCTCTTTTTAGATATTTACTAACAGTAGAGCGGTCAATTCCTAATTTTTTAGCGATATCACTTTGTTTCATGTCGGCTCCATAATACATATGAGCGACTTTGACTAAAATTCTTCTAGATACGGGTTGCATGTTAAGACCTCTTTTCAAAATATAAATATTAAAGTTTAAATATCTATAGTTATTATAAACTAAGCTGTCTAAACATGCATCATCACATATGTGATGGTATATCTCATTTGTTCCGACACCCATATAATAGCATTTATACACCCATATTGTCAACACAAAAATGAAAAAAATATTTTAAATATGAATTTTCTGATAGTTCTTCCTAAATGTTTAAATTTATAGTAATTTAGCTCATACTTGACAGTTAGATATAGATGGATTATTATATATATAAAATTTTCGTAAGTTAAAGTGATAAAGTAAAAAAGTAAAAGGAGTATAAAAATGGTAAATCCTAAATTAAGAGATAATTTAACGGATCAGTTATGTAAGGCTATGTTAACACTCAAGGATACAGAAGAATGTTATCAGTTTTTTGAAGATATTTGTACAGTAAGTGAATTGAAAGCTTTGGCTCAAAGATTAGAAGTAGCTAGAATGCTTCGTGCTGGTCATACTTATGAAGAAGTTGTAGAACGCACAGGAGCGAGTACAGCGACAATCAGTCGAGTAAAGCGATGCTTAAATTATGGAGCAGATGGTTATGATACGGTATTGAACCGTTTAAAATAACAAAGGCAATGAATGGAGGAATATTTTTTATGAACAAAGGTCTATTATTAGAAATACCGTATGGAACAAGAGATTTTTTGCCAAAAGATGCAAAAGTAAAACGTGAGATTGAATCTAAATTGGCAAAAAATTTTAGTCTTTGGGGTTATGATGAAATTGTTACACCAACAATTGAATATGTAGATACTTTAACGATTAATAATCGTAGTGGCATAGAAACTCATCTATTTAAATTTTTTGATAAAAATAATAAAACAGTAGCTCTTCGTCATGAAATGACAACACCAATTGCGCGTGTAGCAGCTAGTAGAATGAGTGATGATATTCTTCCATATAAACTTTCTTATATTAGTAATGTATATCGTTATGAACAGACACAAGAAGGTCGTCAATGTGAATTTTATCAAGCTGGCGTAGAATTGATGGGGGTAGCTGAAGCTTTAGGTGATGCTGAGGTAATTGCTTTAGCTGTGGATAGTTTACAAAAAGTTGGCTTGAAAAATTTTGAGGTATGTATAGGTCAAGTTGATTTTATCAATGGTATTATGCAACAGATGGGATTATCTCAAGAAAAACAATTACAAATTAGACAAGCTTTAGAACAGAGAAACTTAGTGGATTTAACTAATGCTGTAGAAGATACAAAATTGCCTAAACAAGCAAAAGAAGCATTAAAATCTATTCCAATGTTACAGGGAAAAGAAGAAGTTTTAGAGATTGCAAATAATTTGGCATTGAATGAACAAAGTAGAAAAGCTTTAGATAATCTACATGATATTTATACTTTATTGAAAGCATATAATTTAGCAGATTTTGTAAAATTCGATTTAGGTGTTATTCGTGATTTTGATTATTATACAGGTATGATTTTTGAAGTATATGCACCAATGATAGGTTATCCAATTTGCGGTGGTGGTAGATATGACAAAATGTTATCTGATTTTGGCACAGATTGCCCTGCTACAGGTTTTGCCATGGGTATAGAAAGATTGATGTTAACATTAGATAAACAAAATAATATTGATGAAATTGCAAGTGATGAAAATCAAAAGGATATATATGTTGCCTATACAAGTGATAAATTAAATGATGCTATTGCTTTAGTAAATGAATTGCGTGCTGAAGGAAAAGTTGTGGAATTAGCTTTAACAAATCAAACTAAGGCGCAAGCACAGCTTTATATCAAAAATAAATTATTTAAGGAATTAATTTATTTAGAATAATGATTAAGCGTATAAGACAATTTTGGCGAGCTATTAAAGCTAAACTGACAGTAGAAGACAAAGTATTTATTGACAAATATTTAAATGATGAAGAACAAAAATTATTTTTTGCCATGCGAGTTTATGACCAACGTCATGTATTGAATGTGGCATATACAGCACAAAATATTATAGAACAAAAGCAATATGAAAATGTAGATTATAATTTATTGATAAGAGCTTGTTTACTTCATGATGTAGGTAGAACAGCTAAGGATATTTGTTTAATGGATAAAGTAACAAGTGTACTTTTAGGAAAATTTTTACCACAAAAAAGTAAACAATGGGCTAATAGGGCTGAAAAGCTAAAATTAAATAAAGAAAAAAGTTTTTGGCAAAAAAGAAGATATGCTTTGTATATTTATTACAATCATGCACAACTGGGCGCTGAAAAATTAAGTGGATTAGGTCTTAATAATATTGCTGAAATAATAAGATATCATCATGATAAAGTTGATTGTAAAGCTTGTAGTGAACTACAGATACTTTGTTTAGCGGATAGTTTAAATTGATAAAAAGAGGTTAGATTTTATGATAAAAGACGATATGCAATATTTAACGATAGCATTACCAAAAGGCAAATTATTTTATTTAGCTAAAGATTTATTTGCTAAAGTTGGTTTTGTAGCTGACAATTTAGAAGAAAAATCAAGAAAATTGGTCATAACTAATGAAGAATTAAAATTGAAATTTATCATAGCTAAAACGGCTGATGTGCCTACATATGTAGAACATGGAGCAGCAGATATAGGTGTTATTGGTAAAGACGTGCTGATGGAAGCTCAAAAAGATGTTTATGAATTATTGGATTTAGGTTTTGGCAGATGTCATTTGATGATGGCTGTGCCAAAAGATAAAAAAAGAGCAAAATTAACAGATTATACACATACACGTGTAGCAACTAAATTCCCTAATGTGGCAAAACAATTTTTCACAAGTAAAGGTATGCAGATGGAATATATAAAAATGAATGGTTCTATTGAATTAGGGCCAATCGTAGGTTTATCTGAAAGTATTGTCGATATAGTGGAAACAGGAACTACACTTCGTGAAAATAATTTAGAAGAAATAGCATTTATCGCTGAAGCTAGTGCTAGGTTGATTGCCAATCGTGCAAGTTTTAAATTAAAATTTGACCGCATCAGTAAATTAGTAAAAGCTTTGGAAATGGAATTGGAAGGGGCTAATGAATAAATGGAAGTTTTAAAAGTAAAAGAATTAGGCTTAGAAGCAATACAAAAAAAATTAGATAAAGCCGCTTTCGATGAAGTGGAATTAAATCCTCGCATTCGTGAAAAAAATAAAGAATTATACGGTGAAGATTTAACAGCTAATCAGATTGTAGAACGCATTGTAAATGAAGTTCGTCATAATGGTGATGAAGCTGTAATTAAATATACAAAATTATTAGATGGAGCAGATTTCACTCCTAGTCAATTTTTAGTAACACAAGAAGAATATGTTCAAGCATATGAAGTAGCTGATGAAGATATCGTAAATTCTTTGCGTAAGGCTATTGAAAATGTACGTAGATATCACCAAGAACAAAAACCAAATTCATGGATTACATATAGAAATCATGGCTCTATATTAGGACAATCTGTAATACCATTAGATAGAGTAGGTGTTTATGTTCCAGGTGGAACAGCAGCTTATCCTTCTTCTGTAGTGATGAATGTAATGCCAGCAAAAGTGGCAGGTGTTAAAGAAATCATCATGATGGCACCACCATCTCGTGATGGAAAATTAAATCCATATGTATTGATAGCTGCTAAAGAAGCAGGTGTTGATGCTATTTATAAAGTAGGTGGAGCTCAAGCTATAGCTGCTATGGCTTTTGGAACAGAAACTATTCCGAAGGTTGATAAAATCACAGGCCCTGGTAATATTTTCGTAACTCTTGCCAAAAAAGCAGTATATGGACATTGTGATATTGATATGCTAGCAGGTCCTAGTGAAATCTTGATTGTAGCGGATAAAACAGCAGACCCAGTATATACAGCAGCAGATATGTTAAGTCAAGCAGAACATGATATGCTCGCTTCTAGTATTGTACTCACTGATGATGAAGCTTTAGCAGATAAAGTTTTGGCAGAAGTAGAAAAACAATTAGCTAAATTGCCTAGAAAAGAAATTGCAAAAGCATCTTTAGAAAGAAATGGTCGCATTATTTTGACTGAAAATCTCATGCAGGCAATGGAACTTGCGAACTACTCCGCACCAGAACATATGGAAATTTTGACTGAAAATCCATTTAGTTTACTTCCATATGTGCGTCATGCAGGCGCAGTATTTTTAGGTGCTTATTCCCCTGAACCACTTGGAGATTATTTTGCAGGGCCAAACCATGTACTTCCTACAGGTGGCACAGCACGTTATTATTCTGTATTGAATACAGAAACATTTATGAAACGTACAAGCATAATTTCATATACACAAAAAGCTTTGCAAGAGGTAAGTTCTGATATCGTTCGTTTAGCTGAAGCAGAAGGATTACAAGCTCATGCAAATGCAATAAAATTAAGAGGTGAAAAAATTGATTAAATTAAAATATAGAACTGGCTTAAAAGATATGCCTAGCTACGATGTAGTGGAGCGTGATTGGGATATAAAGGTAAATGCAAATGAGTCTAATATGAATTTGCCACCAATAATTGAAGATAGATTGATGGCGCGATTAGCTTCTGTAGCTTTTAACCGTTATCCTAATGAACAAGTTGAATTATTAGCAGAACAAATTGCTGATAATTTTAGATTAGATAAAGAAAATATTTTAATCGCTAATGGTTCAAGTGAAATTTTGGAAAAATTATTCTTCGCTTTTGGCGGTAGAGGTAGAAAAATAGTATATCCACAACCATCTTTTTCTATGTATAAAATCTATGCCAAATTTAGTGCTTCCATTGGTGTACCTGTGGGCTTAAATGATGATTATACGTTCAATGCAAGTGATTTTGTCAATGCTGTAAAAGAAAATAAAGCTTCTCTTGCTGTTATTTGTTCCCCAAATAATCCTACTGGTACAAAAATTCCTATGGCAGATATTGAATATGTAGCTAAAAATATTGATTGTGCTTTAGTCATTGATGAAGCATATGTAGAATTTGATGGCGAGTCTGCAATGAGATTTTTAAAAGATTATCCACATTTGATGATTGCAAGAACTTTCTCTAAAGCTTATGGTTTAGCTAGTGCTAGAGTTGGTTATTTGATTGCTGATAAAAAAATTATTGAAATGGTAGGCAAAGCTTGTATGCCATATCATGTAAATGTATTATCTGCTATCACTGCTGATATAGTGTATCAAATGAGAGACGAATATATTCCACGCATTCAAATGACAGTGGCAGAAAGAAAACGCATGAGCGAACAGTTGAGCAAAATTGATGGAATAACAGTTTATCCATCTGCAACAAATTTCATTTTGATAAAATATGATAAAGCTGTAGCTTTAAATGAATATCTTGAAAATATCGGTATTGGTGTGCGTTCTTTTGGCAATGCTCCAAGACTTGAAAATTGCTTGCGCATTTCTATGGGAACTAGACCAGAAAATGATGCTGTGTATAAAGCTATAAAAGATTTTGTAGAAAGTCAAAATTAAAAGGATTGAATGGTATGGATTTAAATAAAAAACGCTGTGGTGCTATAAAACGCACTACAGCAGAAACAGCTATTGATATAAAATTAAATCTTGATGGCACAGGAAAATCAAATATTAAGACTAAAATAGGCTTTTTTGACCATATGTTGACTTTATTATCAGCACATAGCTTGATAGATATGGAGATTTTCTGTGATGGTGATATAGAAGTTGATGGTCATCATAGCGTAGAAGATTGTGGTATTGCCTTAGGGCAAGCTTTCAAAGAAGCAATTGGTGATAAACGTGGTATAAATCGCTATGGAACTTTTTATGTTCCTATGGATGAAGCATTAGCTTTGGTGTCTTTAGATATAAGTGGTAGACCTTATTTGGTATGTGATATGGGTGAGTTAGCTCCGATGATTGGCGATTTTGATACAGAACTTGTCGAAGAATTTATGCGAGCTTTTGCCTTTAATGCTGGAATTACATTGCATATAAAAGTGATGTATGGAAAAAATTCTCATCATAAAGTAGAAGGTGTATTTAAAGCTTTAGGTCATGCTTTAAGACAAGCTGTAGAATTTGACCAGAGAGCATTAGATAAAATTCCTTCAACAAAAGGAGTATTAGAATAAGATAAAAATTTTTAGTTAAAGGAGTTATTCTAATGATTGCAATTGTGGATTATGGTGTAGGCAATTTATTTAGTGTGGAGAAAGCATTTTTAAAATTTTCTCCAGATGTAGTGCTTACAAGTGATGCCAAAGTAATAGAAAAAGCCGATAAAATTGTACTTCCTGGTGTGGGGGCTTTTGGTGATTGCATGAAAAATTTTGAGCAATCAGGCTTAAAAAATTCTGTTTTAGAAGCTATTGAACAAGGAAAACCTGTAATGGGAATTTGCGTAGGTGAACAAATCATGTTTGAAGGCAGTGAAGAGTCACCAGAAGTAAAAGGCTTAGGAATTTTTAAAGGCATGGTAAAAAAAATAAATGCTCCTGGGCTAAAAATTCCGCATATGGGTTGGAATTCTATTGTTATAGATGAAGAAAATAATCAGAATGTAGATATTAATTTATTTGCAGGATTGAAAGAAGAACCATATGTTTATTTTGTACATAGCTATCAGGCTTGTTCAGAAGATAAATCCATAATTTTAGCTAAATCTAGTTATGGCGAAGAATTGGTAGCTGCTGTAGGAAAAGATAATGTAGTAGCGACACAATTTCACCCTGAAAAATCAGGTGATATTGGTTTAAAAATTATTAAAAATTTTGTAGAAGGGTGAATGAAGATTGATTATTTTTCCAGCGATAGATATTAGAAATGGTAAATGTGTACGCCTTGTAAAAGGTGATTTTAATCAGGAAACTGTATTTTCTGAACGTCCAGAAATCATGGCAAAAAAATGGGAAGATGAAGGCGGTCAATACCTTCATTTAGTTGATTTAGATGGAGCTTTAAAAGGAAAATCACAGAATTTAGATGTTGTAGAAATGATATTAAAAACAGTGAATATCCCTGTAGAACTCGGTGGCGGTATTCGCACTATGGAAAATATCAAGCAAGTTTTAGATATGGGTGTTAGTCGTGTTATTTTGGGTTCTGTAGCTGTAAAAGATCCGCAATTAGTAAAAGATGCTTGCAAAAAATATGGCAGTGAACGCATTGTTGTAGGTATTGATGCTAAAGATGGCATTGTAGCTGTTGATGGCTGGGGCGTATCTGGAAATGTGGAAGCTAAAGAATTAGCTAAAAAAATGGCTGAAGCTGGTGTAAAACATATTATTTATACAGATATTTCTCGTGATGGCACTTTATCTGGTGTAAATGCAAAAGCAACAGCAGAACTTGCAAGTTATAGCGGGGTAAAAGTAGTAGCTTCTGGCGGAGTATCTTCTATTGAAGATATTAAAATTTTAAAAGGCTATGAACAAGATGGCATTGAAGGCGTAATCGTAGGTAAAGCTATTTATACAGATAATTTATCTTTACAAGAGGCTATAAAAATAGCTAAGGAGGCTTAAAGCTGTTATAAATAATATATAATTTTATATAAAAATCTATAAATTGTTTAAAGATTATGATATAATACTATTGAGGTGATAATATGAAATATTACTCAATAGGAGAATTTGCAG